>RCUF01000015.1_pt1 | contig 209709 bp, 196 predicted proteins | sample 2166311 | NCBI WGS metagenome assembly RCUF01 (sample SAMN09932608, study PRJNA488358) | compost metagenome | feature: garden; material: soil; isolation source: compost soil in 4-hydroxybenzonitrile-enriched culture | place: Germany: Experimental Botanical Garden Goettingen | collected 2016-01-27 | reverse complement strand
GCCGGAGCTGAAGGATCGTGTTCTGCAGCTTGCCGCGGCCCACCCGCTGTACCCGGAACTGGCTAAGGTTTCCGAGTAGCATCATCTGATTAGGATGTGGGCCCGGAAGGTGGAAATACTCGCTTTTCGGGCCCGCGGTCTTTCAACATCCAGAGGTCCAGGCGCTGCACGATACGTGCGGTGGCCGCAAGCCTCTGGAACCACACTCCACAGATCCGGGGCAGAAGCTCTCGGATTACCCAAGTTCTAAGGATGTGACCCGCTATGGCGGTTAGCGTATTCGATCTTTTCTCGGTTGGCATCGGACCGTCTTCCAGCCATACCGTGGGACCAATGCGTGCAGCACACGCATTCATTGCCCAAGTAATCCGAGAAGGCCAACTGGACGCACTGGAAAATATCCGTGTTGATGTCTACGGATCCCTGGCCGCTACCGGACGCGGCCACGGCACCTTCACTGCCATCATGCTGGGGCTTGAAGGCTTCGAACCTGAAACCGTGCTGCCATCACAGGTCGATGACCGCCTGGCGGACATGGAAGCCACTGGAATCCTCCACCTGGCCGAACAGCTTGATCAGCGCAAGGACCTGAACTACAAGGTCGAAGACATGATCCAGCATCCGCTCACCGTACTGCCACGCCACACCAACGGCGTGAAGTTCATTGCCCTCGACGCTGACGGCAACGAAATCGCCAACGAGACCTTCTTCTCCGTAGGCGGCGGCTTCATCGTGCGCGAAGGCGCCGAAGACCGCATCGAGAAGAACCTCGAAGAGAAGCTGAACAAGCAGCCCTATCCCTTCACCACGGCAGCCAAGCTGCTGGAACATGTGAAGGAAACCGGCCTGTCCATTGCCGACATCATGATGGCCAACGAAATGGCCTACCGGTCCCGCGACGAGATCCGCAACGGCCTGGTCCACATCTACGAAGTGATGGAAGACTGCAAGGATTCCGCGCTGGAACGCACCGGCGTGCTGCCCGGCGGCTTGAAAGTTCGCCGCCGTGCGCCGGAATGGCATGAACGCCTGCGCAAGGAAGACAAGGACCGGGATCCGGTCTACTGGCAGGAATGGATCAACCTCGTTGCGCTGGCCGTCAATGAGGAGAACGCCTCCGGCGGACGCGTGGTCACCGCTCCGACCAACGGCGCAGCGGGCATCATCCCAGCCGTGCTGTTCTACGCCACCCACTACGCACCGGGCGCAAAGTACTGGAATGAGGAGGAAAAGCACGACGCTGTCGTACGCTTCCTGCTCACCGCTGGTGCCGTCGGCGTGCTGTACAAGGAGCAGGCATCGATCTCCGGCGCCGAAGTCGGCTGCCAGGGCGAAGTCGGTTCGGCATCATCGATGGCTGCTGGCGGCCTGGCCGAAATTCTTGGCGGCACCCCAGCGCAGGTAGAGAACGCAGCGGAAATCGCCATGGAACACAACCTTGGCCTGACCTGCGACCCGATCGGCGGACTGGTCCAGATCCCTTGCATCGAACGCAACGCCATCGCTGCTTCCAAGGCAGTGAACGCGGCGAAGATGGCGCTGATGGGCGACGGCGAACACCACGTCACCTTGGATGAAGTCATTATCACCATGCGCGAAACCGGCAAGGACATGAGCGACAAGTACAAGGAAACTGCGATGGGCGGCCTGGCCGTCAACGTGGTGGAATGCTGATTTCCCAGTAACGCATGACCCAGTTCGGGAGGCCTGCACTGCAGACCTCCCGAACTGTTTAAATGTGATCTTGGCCCCCAAGTCCGGCAATTCCCAGCCATAGCTGATAGAACTGGGACTAGGCCTGATGCGCGCTAGCGCAAACCAGTTTCGAGGAGGTGAGTGTCGTGGAAGACAGTTCTAGTCGATCTATGCACACGAACTCACCCGGACGCTCGTAGCCGAATCAGCCGAATCTGGCAGCATCCCGCCATGGGATCCCAACGAGTTCGTGACTCTTGTACATGTCACCGGCGCCTGGTCCTGCACGCAAATACTGACTGATTTATCTCCCTGTATTCAGGGGGTGGTCAAGCGGTGAGAAGTTGCTGGCAGGCTTGTATTCACGCGCCAAATGAACCATTTGGACCAAAATCATGTTTTCTCCAGAAAAGGTAGACTTCTCTACTATTTCGCGAGCCTTGCGCTCCCATCTCAATCACGCAGAATTCCAGCTCGCGGCAGGGCTGCTGGGCGGTCTGCACATCGCCCAGACCATTGAGCACCTCGAAGCACTGGATGCCACGGAGGCTGCCCTGGCCTACCGGCTGCTGGACAAGCAGACCGCGGTACTGGTCTTCCAGGAACTCGACGCCCCGGTGCAAGCCGACCTGGTGCGGGCGCTGCAGTCGCAGACCGTCATCGATGCCTTCGCCCAGCTCCCCGCCGCGGGACGGGTAGCGCTGCTCGATGAACTGCCAGCGATGGTGGCCACGAAACTGCTGGCAGGGCTGCCGACGGCCACGCGCCAGGAAACCGGAATCCTGCTGGGCTATCCGGAATCAAGCGCCGGCAGGGCGATGTCCCCGGATTTCATCTCGACCCACCCGCAGCTGTCTGTGGCCGAAACCCTGGAACGCATCAGCGCACGCCTCGGGAACTGCGAGAACGCGCAGCACATCCTGGTGATCGATGATGAACGCCGGCTGCTTGGCACCATCAAGCTCAGCGAGCTGCTCACCGAGCCGGCCGGGACAACGATCGGAGAACTGTGCACCCAGAGCCCGGTCGTCCAGGCCTGCGAACCGGAGACGAGCGCGGCACGGGCGGTGGTGGATCGGAAGGCAGGGATGCTCCCGGTGCTTGATCGGGAAGATCGCCTGCTGGGAGTGCTGACCTTGCCCATGGCGATCGGGATCCTCGAGGATGCCGAAGAGCGCCGCTCCGCGTACGGCTCCGGAACGGATCCGCTCTTCCGCCCTTACCTGGGGACGCCATTGCGCCACCTGGTAAAGGCACGCGTCATCTGGCTGCTGGTCCTGGCTATCGGCGCGACCTTGACGGTCAAGGTGCTGTCCAGTTTCGAGCAGACACTGGAGTCGATGGTGGTGCTCAGCTTGTTCATCCCCTTGATCGTGGGCATTGGCGGGAACACCGGCAACCAGGCGGCGACCACTGTCACCCGTGCGCTGGCCATGGGGGATGTGCGGGGAAGCGACTTCTGGCGGGTGCTGATGCGCGAGGTGCGAATCGGAGCGGTCCTGGGACTTTGCCTGGGCGCCATAGCGCTGGTGGTGGCCGGGAGCATTTTCGAACTGCGCATCGGTTTGGTGATAGGCATCAGCCTGGTGGCACTGTGCAGCATTGCTGCCGCTGTCGGAGGGGTGATGCCGATCATCGGTAAATTCTTCAAGGTTGATCCTGCGGTATTTTCCAACCCCTTCATTTCAACCTTCGTGGATGCCGCCGGGCTGATCGTCTACCTGTCGGTGGCCGTGCTGATTCTTGGATAGCCTGCAGCTGCACTGGGGTGCGCGGAATAAATTCGCGCACCCCAGCGTCGTAACAGGTATGCCTCATAGCAAGCTCTTTACTGAATTTACCGTCCCGGCCAGAAGCGGAGCAGGCCTGAAGCTTCGCAACCGCGTCGTGCTTCCGCCGATGTGCCAGTATTCCGTGGAAAAACGCGACGGCGTTCCAACGACCTGGCACTTGGCTCACCTGGGTTCCATGGCCCATGGCGGATACTCCTTGGTGATCGCCGAAGCAACTGCGGTGGCAGCTGAAGGCAGGATCTCGGATCGCGATACCGGCCTGTGGAATGACGAGCAGGCCGAAGCCTGGAAACCGATTGCCCAATACATCCGCGCCCATGGGGCAGCCGCCGGCGTGCAGCTGGCGCACGCCGGAGCCAAGGCATCGACCTATGGCTGGCTCAAGGATCTTGAAGAAGCTGGAAAATCCGGCAGCATCAGCGCGGAAGATGGCGGCTGGGAAACCTTCACTTCCTCGCCCAGCGAGCTCTACGGGCTGAAGCCAGCTACCGCGATGAGCGTGGAACAGATCCAGGCATCGGTGCAGGACTGGGCTGATGCGGCCAAGCGTGCCGACGCGGCCGGATTTGACCTGATCCAGATCCATGCCGCGCACGGCTACCTGGTGCACCAATTCCTGTCGCCGCTGACCAATAAGCGCACCGACGAATACGGTGGCAGCTTCGAGAATCGCACTCGATACCTGCGTGAAGTCATCGAGGCTGTGGCTGCCGTGTGGCCGGAAAACAAGGCCTTGGGCATTCGCTTCTCCGGAGAAGACTGGGTGGACGATGGATGGAGCATTGCTGACACCGTTCGGATCGCCAAGGAACTCTACGGCTACGGTGTGCGCCACTTCGACCTCTCCAGTGCAGGAATTGGCAAGTTCAACGGACCGTCTGGTCCGGGCTACCAAGTGCCGTTGGCTCAGGCAGTGAAGGAAGCGCTGCCCCAGGATGCCTTCGTTACCGCGGTCGGCGTCATCACCGAGCCGATGCAGGCAGAGCAGATCGTCGTGACCGGGCAAGCGGACGGCGTCTGCGTTGGGCGCGCTGCCCTGGGCGATCCGCAGTGGGCTAACCGTTCGGCGCAGGAATTGGGTGCACCGATGGCATTCCCCGCCCAATACTGGCGCGGCCGCTGGTAAACGCAAGTTGCCATGCTGATTTCATCCAAACAACGACATAGTTTCTGGTTACCTCTTCCAGCCACTGAATAGTGATGTTAGGTTAGTGCCACGGATCTAGTCGCACCGCGGCCAAGGGTCGCGTGCGGAAGGGAGTCAGCATGGCACTACGCGCGGATTCTAATGGAATCGACGCTTCGCTCTATCGGAGAAACGGCTCGTGGAGCACAGCTCTCGTGGATGCATCGTTGGGAACCACTGCCGCCCAGGAAGCAGCAGACCGGCTTCCGGACGAGGTAGCCAAGCTGCTCAAGAGCCAGCAGGCGCAGCCCAGCGATGTCCAAGCACTGATCGGCGCACTGGAGCCAGCCCAGGGACTGCGAGCACCAGTAGCACGGTTCGTAGCTGTTCATGACGGCGAAATCGTCCTGAACGAAGTCATCCCAGGCCTCAAGGTCCAAACTTCATCGGTTGATGTGGGTCCGTTCCCGAACTTCACGGCGCTGGCCCGCGCCCGTGGCGGATCGTTCTCCTACCTCGTAGCTGAAGTCAGCAAGGACGGAGGCGAGGTGCACCTCTACAATACGGCGTCACCTGAACGCCTGGGCAGCCGTGGCATCGTCGGGTTGCCCGAGGAAATCCACCATGCACGCAAGGTGCCCGGGGAATACGACCAGCCCAAGGCGCAGGCCGCCGCCGATGAGATGGCTCGTCGAAACGCTGACGAAGTTGCCGAGCTGATCAGTGAAATGTCCAACGAGAACTACGTCCGCCTGATCATTCTTTCGGGCGACATCAAGGCCCGTGAACTAGTGCTCGGGGCAGTACCCGTGGCGCTCAAGGACTATGTAGAAGTCATCGACTCGCATACGCGCACCGGGGGTGCGGACACCAAGCAAGTCGATGCCCAAATCACCAAGCTTGTAGAGGAAGTGAAAGCCAAGTCCCTGGCTGAATTGGAATCGAAGATCGCTGCCCAGTCCGGCAACGGCAAAGCGCAGCTAGCTGTCGGACTCGATGAAGTTGTCACTGCGCTCCAATCGGCGCAAGCCGAAATGGTGCTGGTTGGACAGTACCAAAGCGAGCATACCCTTCGCGCCTTGAGCGCCGAACCATGGATTGCCCATCAGGACGGAGATGACCATGCAGAGTTGGTCGTCGGGGAATGGCCGGCGCCAGAAGTGCTCCTGCGGGCCACTGCGCTGACCGATGCCAGCATTCGCTATGTACCGGATTCGGTGATTCCTGGCGGCGCAGGAATCGCAGCCTTGCTGCGCTGGGCCAAATCCTGAACAGTTCATTAGAAGAAACGATCCGCACAGGAAATCCTGCGCGGATCGTTTTTTGCGTTCCAGCTACCTGGTGCCTAGCGTTCTGACGGGCCGGCTGCCGGGGGAGCCGGTGGGGAAACATCTGAACCGTGATCGGAGTTCTGCTGCTGTCCAGGCTGGTAGGCCGGAGGAGCCCAGTAGGCCTGGCTAGGGTGAACCGGTGGCTGGTTCATCTGCCAAGGCTGCAGCATCGGACGGCGCTCTGCTGCTGGAATCGGGCCTGCCGTACGCGCAATGCCTTGCCTGTCTGCCAGCTTCACCAGCACGAAGGTCAATAGGGCCATGAAGCACACCGAGAAGACCAGCGAGACCGGGTTGGATTCCGTGGCGTTCAGATCAACTACGCCCATTGCACCGAGCAGGAACAAGAAGGTGTTGTTGATGATGTGCATCGCCATCGCTGCTTCAAGGCCACCGGTGCGCCAGGTCAGATAGCCTGCCGCGATAGCGAACGCCGCCACATCGAGAAGCCCCCAGACATCGTAGAGATGGCCGATGGTGAAGAAGGGAACTGGAAGCAGGATGGCGAACAGTGGATGCTTCAGCCAGCTGCCGATGACCTGCATGAACGCGCCACGGAAAACAAGCTCTTCAGCTGCGCACTGGAAGGGCGTCAAGAGGATCACCAGCAGGGCATAGAACAGCGGATCGGCCGGCAGGCTGCTCGCCGGCACGGGTTCGGACTCGCCAATGCCCAAGGCGCCCAACCCGAAACTCAGCCCGAAATACACTGCGAACAAGATGGCGCTGGCACCCAACACCAGGCCGAACCAGCGCCAGCGCAATTTGCCGGCGACCGATATCAGCAAGCCGACAGGCTTGGGCCCGATGAGCAAGTAGGCGAGGTAGACCGCCGGGATCATGATGATCAGGGAGACCATGGTCATCGAGAAGTCCGTCGCCGTGGCCATGTTCAGGGTTGGATCCATGAGGAACTGATCGGGAGCCTCCTCTGGATTCTCCGCAGCCCACGTCAGCGGGTTCATGATCAGTGCAATGAACATCGCCAGTATGGCGATGAGCAATGCCGCGCCGTAGAAGCCAATGCCGATGCCGGTGAACGCCAGCGGCCTCCACCAGCGGTAGTTCTCACTGCGTCTCATTAGGCGATGGAACGAATAGTTCATCTCACCCTCGGCGCCTTGCGGCAAGGGTGGCTGGTTCATTGGCAAGCTCATGGCTCAATTCTCCCGTTCCGCAGTGTTTGAAGGTATGAACCTTACGGAGGATTTATCGGGTCATCCTTTTGAATATCCAGGACCAGCTCTTCGCAACGCGGTCGGCATCCAAGGCAAACTCCAATGGGCTAGCTCTTACACTGGGAAAGAACGATTCGCCTTCTTTGATTTGGAGCAGCACCACGTGGGCCATCATCACCATGACGAACCGATTTTGCAGGATCCCCGGCGCCGGCGGCGTGCCTCGATCATCTTATGGGCGCTGCTTGCGCCTATCGGCGCCCTGGCCCTGGTCATGGTCATCTTGTTGTGGCCGCAAGGCAACTACGACAAGTTTGCCCTGAACGGAGCCATGGACACTACCGGTGGCGCAACGATGGAAGTGGGCACTGTCACGCGCAGCACAGTCCAGGACTGCCCGTCTTCCCAAGGGTTGGAAGAAGTTGGTGGCAAGGTTCTCGAATGCCAAGTCACCTACGTGATGCCCGAATCCGGTGGCGCGGAAATCCAATTGGAAATCCCACCGGAAATGCTGCAAGCACGTGATGCGCGCGCGGGCGACAGCATTCGATACCTTGATCTCTCCGCGGTGGACACCACCAGCGGCAGCCCGTACGTATTCGTTGACTTCGTGCGCACTTTGCCCATGGCACTGCTGGCCATCGCCTATGGCGTGGTCGTGGTGCTGGTCGCCGGATGGCGCGGCACGCGGGCGATGATCGGCTTGGTCGGTGGCATCGCCTTCATGATCATCTTCATGGTTCCGGCCTTGCTTGAAGGCGGCAATCCGGTCCTGGTGGGACTCACCGGTTCTACCGCCATCATGTTTGTCGCGTTGTATTTCGCCCATGGGCTGAACGCGAAAACATCCACAGCGCTGCTGGGAACGCTCTTTGGCCTGGCGGTGACCGCGGCGATGGTGCTTTGGTTGACCGATGCGGCCGCTTTGACCGGAGCCAACGATGAATCGGCTATCACCCTATCGACGGTGGCCCCGCAAATTTCCCTGCCCGGCTTGCTGATCTGCGGCGTGCTGGTTGGCGGCATGGGTGTGCTCAATGACGTGACAATTACGCAGTCGGCAACCGTCTGGGAACTGGCAGAGAGCACGCCCAAGGCCTCGGCCAGGGAACTGTTCTTCCGCGGCATGCGCATCGGCCGGGACCATATCGCTTCGACCGTCTACACCATCGCCTTCGCCTACGCCGGTGCGGCCCTGCCGGTGCTGGCCATTGCGGCGCTGAGCAACCAGAGTTTCGGGGTCACCCTCGGCTCCGGCGCCATGGCTGAAGAGGTCATCCGAATCCTGATTGGTTCCATCGGATTGGTATTGGCGATCCCGGTAACCACCGCCATTGCAGTGATGGTGGTGAAAGCGACCGGCACCGGCGGTGCCCACGGCAAGCGGGCTTTGCAGAGTGTAAGCTCCGACTCCTAGGTGCGAACCATTCTCATATGTGATGTAGAATAGTTCTCAATAGCGATCCGATTTAGATGGAGACCACCATGAAGAACTACCGCTCGCTGCTCGCAGCTGCCGTCGCCCTGCCCGCTGCCGGACTGATCCTTGCCGGATGCGGTAGCGCCACAGGAAGCGAATCGAAGGACGCGGAATCTGCAGAGATCAGCGTAGTGGCCACGACGAACGTCTACGGACAGATCGCCCGTGCCATTGGCGGAGATAGCGTGGAGGTCAGCGAGATCATCACTTCGGCCGCACAGGATCCGCACTCCTATGAGCCAACCGCACGCGACAAGCTGGCGATCTCCAGCGCGGACCTGGTCCTTGCCAATGGCGGCGGATATGACCAATTCATGGACTCTCTCGTTTCTTCGCTACCGGAAGGCAAGTCTGGAGAGATCACGCTCATGCACGCTGTGGACTCCTCGCCGGTAGCTGCGGAATCTGAAGAGGCCGGGCATGAGGGCGAAAGTGCCGAGGAGCATGCGCAGCACGCTGATGAGGGCGGCCATGAGGGCGAAAGCGCTGAGGAGCATGCGCAGCACGCTGATGAGGGCGGCCATGAGGGCGAAAGCGCCGAGGAGCATGCGCAGCACGCTGAAGAGGGCGGCCATGAGGGCCACGACCACGCGGGCTACAACGAGCACATCTGGTACGACCTGGATTCCATGGGTGAACTTGCTGATGCACTGGCCGAGTCCTTCGCCAAGGCCGATACCGCCAACGCGGATCAGTACAAGCAGAACGCAGCAGCCTTCAACGAAGGGATCGGGAAACTCGAAGCCCAGCTCGAAACCGCCAAGCTGGATGGCAAGAGCTTCATGATGACCGAGCCGGTTCCATTCCACTTGCTGGAAGCAGCCGGCATGGAGAACACCACTCCTGAAGGGCTGAGCGAAGCCATCGAAGAGGGCGAGGGCATTGCGCCGATGACCATGAAGAAGGCTGAAGACAAGCTCGTTGCTGGCGACGCTGACATGCTTGCCTACAACGTGCAGACCGAAGGCAGCGAAACCAAGGCGCTGAAGAAGAACGCTGAGCGGGGACAGGTACCTGTAGTCGACTTTGCAGAAACCATTCAGGATGATTCCAGCTACCTCGAATGGATGGAATCCAACATTTCCGACTTGGCTTCCGCAATCAACGGCTAAACCTACGTAAACTAAATGCATGGCATTGTTCTCTTCCCAGATAACGCAAGCGACAGGTAAAGCACGCTCCCTCATTGCGGAGCGGTCTGTTCGAGCGGAGATCGCTCACTCGGACCGGGGAATCGAGCAAGCCGACCATGTGCTTTTCTTCGCCGAGGGGCCCGGGCAGTTCTACCAGCTCGGAGTCTGGCTGGGTACCTTCGAGCGACTGGCTGCCCAGGGTCTCAACGTCGGCGTGGTGCTCATGGACGCATTAAGCGCACGACACGCGCTGGCAGAGTCGAACCTGCCGATATTGTTCTCGCGTTCCATGGAGCAGATCGAGAATAAGCTGAGCGAGTGGAATACCAAATCCATCAATTACGTGAACAACGCCCAGCGGAACTTCACGATGCTGCGCTTCAACGGACCGGCGCATATTCACTTGAACCACGGTGAGAGCGAAAAGGCCTCCATGGTCTCCAACCAGCTCAAGGCCTACGATTTCGCCTGCGTGGCTGGTGCTGCCGCGGTAGAGCGCATCACCGAGAACATCTCCCGTTTCGACCCATCGCATCTGGTGCAGATCGGACGCCCGCAGCTCGATGAACTGGAATTGCCCGGCCCTTCGGAGAAGATCCGGGTTCTCTACGCACCGACTTGGGAGGGCGACTCGCAAGCCATGGCGTACTCCTCGGTGGCTACTTTGGGCGAGAGAATTCTGGCCCAGCTGAGCAACGATGAGCGTTTCGAAGTACGTTTCCGTCCTCATCCGAAGACCGGTGATGTGTCCGCAGAGGCAAAGAAGGCCGTGGTAAGCCTGAAAAGCAACTACGCTGCCACCGTGGATGCGCTCAGCGACGCGGCGCAGTCCTTGGTGTGGGCGGATGTGGCCATCTGCGACACCTCGGCGATGGCCTATGACGCGGTAGCGCTCAACATCCCGCTGCTGCTGGCCGGAGACCCCCAAAGCAAGCTCCATTCAGGGTTGCCATTGGACCAGCGGCTGGGCAACGCCAACGGACTGGCGCAGCGGGTTGCGGATCTTGCCGCATCCTCGGTTGCCGGGGCGCAAAAACAGCTGGCACAGTACTTCTTTGCCACCACAGAACCCGGGGTGGCTACGAAGAAGCTGAGCCAGCTGCTTTCGAGCCTCTAGCCTTCTGGGCCTAGCGCTGCTTGAAGACCGTATCCTGCCATTCGCGATGGGCCGCGGGATCATGGGAGATCATTACGTGCTTGACATTGGTGTACTCATCGAAGGAATACTGGCTCATGTCCTTGCCCATCCCCGAAGCCTTGTAGCCTCCATGCGGCATGTCGGAAACGATCAGGATATGCTCGTTGATCCACACGCAACCGGCCTGGATTTCGGCGCTGGCACGCATCGCGCGGTCAACGTTCTTGGTCCATGCGCTCGCCGCCAGGCCATACGGGGTGTCGTTGGCCAATTCGATGGCTTCGTCATCGGTATCGAATGCCAACGCCGCCAGGACCGGGCCGAAGACTTCCTGCTGCACGATCTCTGAATCCTGCGCAGCTCCCACCACCAGGGTAGGACGGTAGAACCAGCCATCGCCCGGAAGCTGCTTGCCTCCGGCAAGCACCGTTGCTCCGGCATCCTTGGCACGCTCAACCATCGAGGAAACCTTCTGCAGGTGGGCTTCGCTGATCATCGAACCCATGTCGGTATCGGGATCGGTCGGATCTCCCACCACCATGGCCTCCATCAGTTCGGCCACCTTGCTGGTGAACTTCTCGAAGACCGAGGAATGCACGTACGCGCGCGTGGCGGCGGTGCAATCCTGTCCGGAATTGATCGTCGAGCCGGCCACCGCACCATGTGCGGCAGCTTCGATATCGGCATCATCGAAGACCACCATCGGCGCCTTGCCGCCGAGTTCAAGATGAACCCGGGTACCGGTCTCGGCCGCCATGGACATGATCTTCAGGCCCACGGCGGTAGAGCCGGTGAACGAAGTCATCTTCACCAGCTTGTGGCGCACCAAGGGCGAGCCAACGCTGGGCCCGTCGCCAACGACAATGTTGATCACGCCGTCCGGCAACCCGGCATCCTTGGCGGCCCGGGCAAAGAGTACCGAGGTGCCCGGGGTCAGCTCGCTGGGCTTGAGTACAATCGTATTGCCGGCGGCAATCGCTGGCAGGACCTTCCACGCAGCCATCTGCAGCGGGTAGTTCCACGGGCTGATCGAACCGATCACGCCGATAGCTTCACGGCGAACCATCGAGGTGGTGTTGCCCGCGTAGTCCCCGGCGGCCAATCCCTGCAAATTGCGTGCAGCGCCAGCAAAGAAATTCACGTTGTCGATGGAACCGGGCACATCGAATTGGGTCGACATGCGGATGCTCTTGCCGGTCTGAGCGGTTTCCAGGGCGGCGATTTCATCGGCATGCTTTTCCAGTTCGCGAGCGAATGCCAGCAGGTGGTCGGCCCGTTCGCCCGGGGTCAGCCGGGACCAGGTCTTGAAGGCACCGGCGGCCGCCTGCACCGCCTGGTCAACCTGCTCGCCGGTCGCGGTATCCACGTCCAGCAGCTTCTTTCCGGTGGCTGGATTCGCGCGCTCCAGCACCGGGCCGTGCCCGCGGACCTGCTGGCCATTGATGAACTGGTGTCCAAGGGAACTATCGTAGTAGGCCATGTGAATTCTCCTAGGGGGATTCAGAGGGTGAAATAGATCTTGCGCAGGGTTTCGGTGACGATCCAACGGGTTCTCATGCCCGCATGGAGCCGGACAACGCTGCCTGGAACCAGCACCAGTTCTTGGGCACCGAAACCTTCGGTTTCCAGAATCTGCACCGTCGCGCACCCGGCAAGCACCACGAAGTACTCGTCCGCTTCAATATCCTGCATGGCGCCGCGGGACATCTCCCAGACGCCGATTTCTGCATCCCCGAGGGTGCCCAGCTCGCGGTAGCCTGCGGTTGCGGATGCCTGGCCGGCGACCACCTGCTCGTCGCCGATGGCAACATGCTTGACCTCAAGGGCATCGGCTTGGACGATGCCGGCTTGAAGTATTCTTCCAGGCATCAGGAATCGAACCCCATTCCGATCTTATCCATCAGCTTCAAGAAGGCCGAGCGCTCGCCTCGATTGCGATCGGCCTTGACCAGCTGGCTTGTCATCAGGTTCACGCCCACCCATGCGGCAGGTTCCGGCGGGAATGGGATCGGCTTGGTACGCACCAGTTCCAATTCGGTCAGCTCGGTCTTCTGGCCCGAGAGCAGATCCAGCATGACCCTTGCACCGAAACGGGTAGCGCCGACACCGAGGCCGGTGAAGCCTGCACAGTAGGCGACCTTGCCGCCGTAGGCCAGATCGAAGAAGGAGAAGAAGCGGGAGCAGGTATCAATGGCGCCACCCCACGCATGGGAGAACTTCACCTGTGAGAGGTCCGGGAAGCTGCCTAAGAAATGCGCGGCGAGCTTCTCGAAGGTCTGCTGGTTGGTGTCGTAGCTGGAGCGGACCTTGCCCCCGAAGTGGTAGACCGCGTCGTAGCCGCCGTAGAGAATGCGGAAGTTCCCTTCGGCGTCGATGGTTGGGCGGGCATAGTGGAACCGGTTGTTCAGGTCGGCCAAGCCCACCATGTTCTCCCAGCCGATGGCCGCGCGCTGCTGCGCAGTGAGCGGCTCAGTCATCAGCGCGTAGTCGTATACCGGCACAATTCGGGAGCGGTGGCGCTTGAGCAGAGACGGGAAAACATTGGTTGCCAGGGCCACATGCTTGGCGGTGATCTGCCCGTCGGCGGTCAGTACCTGGACCTGCGTGCCGGCATTGTTCATCTCCACGGCGTGGGTATGCTCGTAGAACTCGACGCCTAATTCGCTGCAGACGCGGGAAAGCTCCCAGACCAGCTTGGCGGGGTGGACCAGCGCGGTTGAATCATGGTCACGGGCGCCGGCCAGGAAGTCTGGCGAATTGACCAGTTGCCTTACCGCGCCGGCATTGAGGTAGTCGACACCCGGTGCCTCAGCTTCCTCGGCCACCCACGCAATCTGATGCTGTTCGGTGGCCACGCTGAGCGCGCCCTCGCGGACGAAGTCCACGTCCATCGCATAGCGGCGCACCGTCGCTTCGAACTCGTCGAGGTTCTTCCTGCCGAGCTCCGCAAGCAGCGCATTTTCCTTGGGCAGATGGTTTTCGCCGTTGGCCTCGCCGTGGACCAGGGAGGCTTCGCAGAAGCCGCCATTGCGCCCGGAAGCGGCCCAGCCCAAGCGCTGGCCCTCGATCAGTACGACCCTTCGGCCCGGGTTCTGTTCCTTGGCTTGGAGCGCGGTCCACAATCCGGTGTAGCCGCCGCCGATAATCAGCAAGTCGGTGGTGAGTGAGCCATGCAGCGCCGGGTGGGGTGCGGGGCGGTGCTCATGATCCAGCCAGTAGCTGGTGCGCTTGGCGCCGGCCAATGCTCGGGAGATCAGGGTGGGGGAGACTTCGGCTTCATGCCTGTCGAAAGTCAGGTCATTGGTGCTGTTCATTGGTTCTTTCCTCGAAGGTAGCGGGTTCGGCAGGCGCTATCGAGGCAGGGGAACAACCAGTGGTCCGTGCGGCTTTGCCGTCTGCTGGGCACCGGGGATGCCAGTTGAGTGCCAATCGGCGGCCAAGGCTATCCCTCTTCTCGGAAAGATGAATACAAATTGAATGTGATTCATTACTCATCTAAGCCTGCGCCGCTCGGGGTTGTCAAGGTCCCGAAGCCAAGCCGAAACCCGGCCTTCGAAACAGCAGAGAACTGCTTCGAAGACCGGGCCTGGTCATGCGGGAACCGCGACCGGTTTGCCGCTAGTGAATTGATGCGCCCGTCCCGGGAAATGGCGGCTGAGCCAAGCCGCGCCGAACATCAGGAGGAATTCGGCGGCCGCAACTGCCAGCATCACCGGTGCATGCTGGGAGCCGTGCGCAGCGTGGGACGCGTGATGGCCGCCAAACCACGGCATGCCGATCACCATCGCCACATGGGCGGTGCCCATGAGCGCGCTCATCACCAGCAGGCGCAGGGGAGAACCGCCGCGCAGCACGCACCAGGAGCATTCGATGCACCACAAGGTCATGGCAAGCAATGCCAGGTTCCACCACAGGGAGTGCGGCATCAGTGCCAGAACCAGCAGGTGGGTTGCGGCCAGGCCCAGCGAAGCGGCTCCCAGGGCAATGTGTCCGGCCGGCACCCTGCCCGCGTGGCTAGTCGCCGCTGCCACAGCAACCGTCTGACTCCTTGGTGGCGCAGCAGCCGTGCTGGACCGGGGCTGGAACATCAAGGACAGGGGAGCGGTCGAAGAAGCCCTCGGGGCGGATGGTGAATCCTACGGTGTCCACAGGCATCATCGGCCAGTCCTCGGTCCGCGGGAAGTGGGTCAACGCGAAGGTGTGCCACAGGCTGATCTGCTCGCCGTCGATGTTCTTGTCGTCCTCGATCCACGAGCCAATGCCGTCAACGCCCGGGTTCTGGTTCACGAAGTCACCGGTTGGATAGCGGTGGCCGTCCTCCCGCTTGGTCACCCACAGGGCCTTGGAGGCGAATTCTGCGCGACGATGGATGGAGGATCCTTCGGCGGCCAGCAGGGTCGGCAGTCCCTGGGACATCAGCTTGTAGCCCACCGGCTTGCCGAGGTAGTTCTTCGAATCCGGGTTGGTCACCACCCAAGTGCGGCCGGCGGTCGGATTGCTATCGCGTACCGCCTGCTTCTCGGTAGCCAGCACCGTGTGGCTGCGGGTGAAGGCGTTGCCCCGGGGGTTGTCCTTGCTGATGGGCAGGCGCACGGCTTCTTCTTCGATGACGCGGCTGGGTCCGCCGTCCAGGGCGAAGTCCAGCCGGGCGCCGAAGATGTGCTGGTGGAAGGGCGCGCCCAGGCCAGGCGCCATTTCCGAGGAGTAGCGCTCGTCGAGCATAGCCGAGGTGAACACGATGCCGGTGGCCTTGGCCTCGAATTCGATGGTGCCATCGAGGTACAGGTACCAGTAGAAGCCGTAGTCGTAGTTGCCCACGGTAGTGAAGAAGCTGATCACCAGGCGGCGGTTGCGGCGCGTGTACTTCACGCCTGACCAGTCATCGGCGTGCTTGGAGAGGATCGAGGCGTCTTCCTCGTGCATGCAGATGCCGTTGGTGATCTTCTGCGCATTGCCATCGGCGTCGGTGACCACAGGGGAGATGTAGTGGATTTCGCCCAGGCAGTCGCAGCCCAGCTCCAGCGAGTTGGCCAGGCGCCCGATCAGGTACTCGCCGGTGTCGAAGTAGTTCTGCCAGCTGCGCACCGGGGAAGGGTCCCCGTAGGGGACTACCATTTCCGCGATGGACGCACGATCCAGGATGCGGCGTTCGGTGCCCCGATCGTTGAAGGCGATGTTGTAGAGCACCAGCCCTTCGCGCATGTCGAAACCGATATCCAGCGACCATTTCTCCCACTCGACGTGGTTGCCTGCGCTGACCGTGAAGCTGGCGCCCTCAGGCTGGGTGATCTCGATGGGCTTCTGGGTGGTGCGCACCGGGCCAGTGAGTTCCGGATCCGTGTAGTTGCCGTGGGTTTCGGGTACCGGGATGACTTCCAGGTCCAGCAGCTGGTCGATCTTTCCGGCGATGGTGTCGATGTAAACCACCAGTCCATCAACGGGATGGGCCCAGGCGGAGTCTTCGGCGAAATCCTGGCGGAAGGCCAGGCCGCGCAGGATGCGGCGCCCGGCTTCTTGCGGGTACTCGTCCTCGTAGACTCCTGCGGAGAGCGGGGCAACGCGCACCTGTTCTGGCGTCAGGTTGCGCTTGGCCAGAGCGGCCGCCCACTGCGGATCGGCAACCAGGATGGCCTCCACCATTTCGAATTCCTCCAGCAGCACGGGCATCTGCCCCACCTTGGCCGGATCCAGGTCGATGCGGGAGTGCACAGCCTGCGCGCCCAAGTCCAGGACGACGTCCTTGGGTGAGTTGGCCAGCTTGTCCATGAGCATGACACGGACAAAACGTCCGGGGCGGTCAGCGCGTGGATCCTCCAGGCCCATGTAGGCGATGCGGGTGTTCTCGGTGAAAAGCTGGTGGCTGACCAGCAATTCCTTGGCGGTGGCAATCTCTGCTTCGCTGAGCAGGGTGAAATCCGTGGTGGTGGTGATTGGCATGGGATTGGCTCCTTCGGCACTGAAGTGTGATCTGCAGCATTTATTATTCTCTAGTTGTAGAGAATACGGACGGGGCCAATGTGACGCAAGCCCTTGCCTGAAATAAATTGTTTTTCGCTAATCTTGAACCATGCCGAAAATCGTGGACCATGATCAGCGTCGCCGGGAGATTGTCGAAGTCACTTGGCGATTCATTGCCCGCGAAGGCATCGAGAAGCTGAATCTGCGTGATTTGGCGGCCGCGGCCGGCTATTCAAATGGCGCCTTCAAGCCCTACTTCCCGACGCGCGATTCGCTGCTGGTTGCCACGTTCCGCTACGTGGCCGAGGCTACCGACCGGCGCATCGCCCGCATGTGCCAGGGGCAATCCGGGCTGGGTGCGCTGGAGGCATTCTCGCGCGAAGTGCTCCCGCTTGATGAGCTGCGGCGCAATGAAGCCCGCATTGCTGTGCACTTCTGGCATCTGGCCCTCGGGGACCGTGCGCTGGCTGCGGTCAATGCGCAAACCATGGACCGGTGGCGCGAGCTCATCGACCAATGGCTTGGACAGCTGCTGGGTCCGGAGCATCCCGCGGCGCGTGTTGCCCGCGACTCGATGATCAATTTCCTGATGGGCGCTCAGGCCAGCAGCGTGCTTGATGAAGCTGTCAACACCGCCGAGTCGCTCGAAGCGCAGCTGCAATACCGCCTGGATGCGTTGCGCCGCCTGCACCCCCAGAGCTAGGCGGATATTCTCCGCGCGAAGAAAATAGTGACTTTTCGCCTCGCTCGGCGTACTCTCATTCGTGATGCCCGACACAGTTGATGGGCTTCAATGGGGAGGCAAGCATGTACCAACTTCAGCACGTCGATTCGTTCACCGCGTGGTCGCGGCTCATTTCCGACGCCTTCGTCAGGCTGCAAAGCGAGCAGATTTCCAGCGGCCATTTCACCGCCACGCTGGGTGCCAATATGCTCGGCGATATCGGTTTGATGCGCATACATGCCAAACCCCACGCAGTGCAACGAACCGAGAACCTGACTTCCAGCGGCGACGGGGATTTCTACAAGGTCTCCTACCAGCTCGATGGCTACGGGCTGCTGATCCAAGACGGTCGCGAGACCCTGCTGGCGCCAGGGGACCTGGCGATCTATGACACGCAGCGCCCCTACACCCTGGCCTTTGAAAAGCCGGCGTCGGTGCTCGTCGCATTGGTTCCCCATGGTCTGTTCCGCCTGTCCCAGCAACAGGTCGGCCAGCTCACCGCCGTCGCCCTGAGGCAAACCCACCCGCTATCGGGAACCGTCGCCCCGCTGCTGCGCCATCTTGGCGCCAATCTGTCCCAATGGGATGAATTCGGCGGCTACCAGCTGGCGCGCAATACCGTGGACCTGCTGGCAACTGCCCTGGGCGGGGCGCTTGGCGCCGAGTGCCATGGCGATGCCAAGGAGCGGCAGCGCGAATTGGCCACCAGCTACATCGCCGCGCACCTGGATGATCCCGACCTGGGACCTGCACGCATCGCTGCCGCCCACTTCATGTCCGTGCGCAGCCTGCACGCGCTTTTCGAGAACCAGCCGCTCAGTGTGGCCGCACTGATCCGCCATCTGCGGATGCGCGAGGCCGCGCGCCTGCTGCGCGACCCGCTGCTGGCCGAACTGCCCGTCCAAGCTATCGGGTCCCGGGTCGGGATTGCCGATGCAGCCGGATTCAGCCGCATGTTCTCCAAGGAATTCGGTTCCACACCGGGCAAATACCGCTGCGCCGGCTGAGGCGCAGGACACTCTTGTGCACGCGGAGCCAATGGTCCTGCACTCAATGCCAAGGACAAGCCCGAGCACTTGGGCGATGCTGATATCCAAGCACTCGGCAAATGGGGGATTGAATGGGACTCGAACAACGCACACTCACGGTGCCGGCTCTGGTCGTGATGATCATTGCCGCCAGCGCACCGCTAACCGCCGTGGCTGGCGGTGTGACTACCAACTACGCGGTGACCGGCATGGAATCCGTGCCGCTGTCCTTCCTCATGGTCGGTGCCATCCTGCTGGTTTTCAGCATCGGCTACACCGCGATGAGCCGCTACATCCCGAACGCCGGCGCCTTCTACGCCTACATTGCCCAGGGGCTGGGACGGGCATTGGGCGTGGGAGCGGCAATGGTCGCCCTGGTCAGCTACAACCTCATGCAGATCGGCATCTACGGCATGTTCGGGTTCGCCGCGGCATCCTTTGCCAATGCGTCCTTCGGCACCGCCATCCCATGGTGGGCCATGGCCCTGGCCGCGTGGGCAGTTGTCGGCTTCCTGGGCATGAACCGGGTCGACTTCTCCGTCAAGATCCTGGGCATCGTCGTGGCCGCAGAATTCCTCGTGGTCATCATCTACAACATCATGGCCTTCGTGCTGGCTCCCGAAGCGCCGCAGCCGGCCGCATCCTTCAACATGGCTGACGCCATCGCACCGGGCATGGGCGCCGTCATGGCCTTCACCATTGCCGCTTTCATGGGCTTCGAATCCGGAACCATCTACAACGAAGAGGTCAAGGATCCAGCACGCACCGCCCGGCGTGCCACGATGATCGCGGTCGTCATCATCGCCTGCTTCTACGCGTTTTCGGCCTTCGCCGTAGCTGTCGGCGAAGGCGCCTCGAACGTCATCGGCGCTTCGGCACAATTCGGCCCCGACCTGATTTTCGCGTTCTTCGGCGCCAACGCGCCAGCCTGGTTCGTCGATCTGGCCAACATCCTGTTCATCACCAGCCTCTTCGCCGCGCTGCTGGCCTTCCACAACGTCATTGCCCGCTACTTCTACTCCATGGGCCGCGGCGGGGCGCTGCCGAAGTTCCTTGCCGCGACTTCGCGCACCACACACGCCCCCGTTGCAGGCTCGCTGGCGCAGTCCACCCTCGGACTGGCGGTTATCGCTGTCTTCGCGGTGATCTCGCATGGCAAGGATCCGATGTATGTCGTGTTCACGATGTTCACCTGGATGACCAACTCGGCGGCCTACGGGCTGGTGCTGCTCATGGCACTGACCTCCTTTGCCGTCATCGGATACTTCAAGGCGAACCGCAGCGGAGAATCCCTGATAACCCGGGTGATCGCTCCGCTGGTCTCGGGCATCGCCCTGGTCTACGTCTTCGCCCAAATCGTCATCAACTTCGAAATCTTGCTTGGCATGGCAGAACCGGGAATGCTCGGTTATGTGCTGCAAGGCATCGTGATCCTGCCTGGCCTCATCGCATGGGTGCTGGCACTGGTCATCCGCTCGTCCAAACGGCGTGCACCGATGGCCGAAAAACTTCCCGTCACCTAACAACTCAGTACCAAGGAGCTCAAAGATGGCTTACGCAAACGCCCAAGAACTGCTGGATGCGATCCAGCCCGCAACCGGAGGCACCGAAATCCTGGACCCGGCAACCGGTGAACTGGTTGGCCGTGTTGCCGAGCAGACTGCCGCCGATCTCGACGCGGCCGTTGCCGCCGCAAAGTCCGCCCAGCCGGCCTGGGATGCCTTGGGCCACGAAGAGCGCAACCGCGTGCTCAATGCGGCCGCGGACAATATCGAAGCCAACGCGGAAGCGCTCGCCGAGCTGCTCTCCCGTGAGCAGGGCAAGCCGCTGAACGGGCCGAATGCGCGCTTCGAGGTCGGGGGAGCAGCCGCCTGGCTGCGCGCCGCCACCGCTTATGAAATCGAGCCGGAAGTGGTCGTGGACGACGGCGAAACCTATGCCGCCAAGCACTTCCGCGCACTGGGCGTAGTGGGCGCCATCGGCCCGTGGAACTGGCCAATGATGATCTCCATCTGGCAGCTGGCCCCGAGCTTGCGCATGGGCAACACCGTGGTGATGAAGCCCAGCGAATACACCCCGCTCTCGGTCCTGGCCCTGGTCCACGTGCTCAACGAAGTGCTGCCAGCAGACGTGCTGAAGATCGTGGCTGGCGGACGCGAGGTCGGCGAGAGGCTCTCGGGCCATCCGGATATCGCCAAGATCATGTTCACCGGCTCCACCCGCACCGGCAAGGCCATCATCCGCTCCTCGGCCGATACCGTGAAGCGCCTGACCATGGAACTGGGCGGCAACGACGCCGGCATCGTGCTCGAAGACGCCGATCCGCAGGCCATCGCCGAAGACCTGTTCTGGGGTGCCTTCATCAACACCGGCCAGACCTGTGCCGCGCTCAAGCGCCTGTACGTGCCCGAATCGATCTACGACGCGGTGTGCGATGCACTGGCCGGCGTCGCCGCGCAGATGCCCATGGGTGTCGGCCTCGACGAGAACAACGTGCTCGGCCCGCTGCAGAACAAGGCCCAGTACGACATCGTCGCATCCCTGGTCAAGGATGCCGTGGATTCCGGCGCCAAGGTGCTGCTCGGTGCCAACCCCGATGAAAACGCGGCCGGCTACTTCTACCCGACCACGCTCATTGCCGACATCGACCCGGGCAACCCGCTGGTGGTCGAGGAGCAGTTCGGCCCCGCCCTGCCGATCATCAAGGTCAAGGACACGGCCGAAGCGATCAAGCACGCCAATGCCCTGGAAGTCGGGCTCGGAGCCTCGGTATGGAGCAGCAACCGCGAGAAGGCACTGGAAGTCGCGGCGCAGATCCAGGCAGGCACCGTGTGGATCAACTCGCACGGCACCATCGACCCGCGCATTCCATTTGGCGGCGCCAAGCAGTCCGGCTACGGCCTGGAATTCGGCATTGACGGCTTGAAGTCCCTGGCCCAGCCGCAGATCATCAAGGGCTGACGGAGACTGCGTTCTCCAGCATTCCTCGGCGGTGCCCGGTGCCTATCCAGGCATCGGGCACCGCCCATTTGCGCGCAAAGGCTAGTTGATGATCTCGGCAGTTGGGTCATCGGCGATCCTTGCGATGCGTTCACGCCAGCTTTGCAAGGCTTCGGGCGACAGCCGGGTCCAATCGTGGACTTCTCGGATCACCCGTACAGGATGCGCACTGCGGTAGGAACGCGTGGGATTGCCCGGGAATTTCTTGTCGGTGACATTCGGGTCATTTTCATACGCCCCGGTCGGTTCAACTTCATAGACATGGGCGGTCCCCTCCAGGGCCGCAATTTCGGCGGCCAACCCCGCGCCATCGGCAAATGCGGTGAAGTAGATGTGGTTCATGATGATTTCGGGACGATAATTCGACGGGAATCCGGCAGTCAAGACTTCTCCTGGCTGCAGTTCGGCTTTCGTGCCGTGGAAGAACGGGCCGTCATCAAGTTCGTTGCTCATAGGCCAAGACGCTAGTCGCCATTGCCGGTTCATGAAAGGATCCGCCGCCTATCGCCACGTATATTGGGAAGTGAACCGACGACAGTATTTGGAGAGCAACGCGTGCCTATTTTGAACAAGGACATGACCCTATGCATTTCGTTATCTGGTCGACCATCTAATATCGGCACCCGGTTCCATAATTACCTGTATGAAGAACTCGGGCTGAACTTCATCTACAAGGCCTTCTCGACCGAAGACCTCGCCGGTGCCATCGCTGGTGTCCGGGCCTTGGGCATTCGTGGCTGTTCGGTATCCATGCCGTTCAAGGAAGACGTGATGAACATGGTCGATGAGATTGAGCCTTCGGCCAAGGCAATCGACTCGGTGAACACCATCGTGAATACCAACGGGCGACTGGTTGCTTCAAATACCGACTTCGAGGCGATCGCGACGCTCATCGAACGCCACCAGCTGGATCCTGAAAGTTCCGTGCTTGTCCGAGGCTCCGGAGGAATGGCCAAGGCCGTCGTGGCCGCCTTCCGCGAAGCCGGATTCAACGACCTGACGGTGCTGGCACGTAACGAAGTTTCCGGCCAAGCCTTAGCTGACAAATACGGTTACCGATTTACCAGTGCTGACCCGGCTCCAGGACACGAGATTCTTGTGAACGTAACGCCGCTGGGCATGGACGGAGCCCAGTCTGAGGAGCACGCATTTAGCACCCAGCAGATTGAAGCCGCACGAACCGTCTTCGACGTGGTGGCTTTCCCAAGTGAAACACCATTGATCCGCGCAACACGAACTGCTGGCAAGCAGGTGATTACCGGGGCAGAAGTCATCGCCCTGCAGGCCGCGGCGCAGTTTCAGAAGTACACCGGCCACGCACTAAGTGAAGAGCAGGTATTGCGTGCCTCAGAATTCTCCCGGGAATCCTGAAGCCCCGAATATCAGTACGCGCCCTAGTTGGCGGTATTCACCTGGCTTATGATGTTCTTTCCACGAAAAAATACCATCAGCAGGACGAAGAACGCGATCGGCAAGAGCACGATCAATCCCATGGATAGCAACTGGAAGAATTGCGTGTTCAATGCAATTCCATTCGTGATCGGTACACCGTTCTCGGGCATGTAGTCGGCGTACCTTGCAGGCCTGGATGTCGCCCACAAGATGAAGAACCGGAAGATGAATGCACCTGCCGCGGTGATGGCGAGCGAGGGAAGCAGAAGTGACTGGTTGTCGGCACTTGTGCGCCTTATTTGTCATATACGGGCGAAGACCGATATTAGTGCCGAAGCGCCTAGACCCAGCGTGATGATCTGCAATAACCACGAATGAGCCATGACGAAAGACAAAGCCATCATCGCAATGCTCAGCGCAGTCAGGATTCTGATCTTCGACAGGAAAGTTCTAGACATGAACCGAACCTACCTTGTTAAAGGAAGAAAACCAGCGCCGGCAACTGAACACGGATGATAGATACAGCAAGGGCCCGGCACTTTCGTGCCGGGCCCTCTTGCTGGTGAGCTGCTAACCGCGCAGCACGACCTCGACTTCTTCCATCTGCTGGCCGGCAGGGTACTGGCCGTTGAACAGCTTCGAACCTGCCTCGGTGAGCACTGCCGAGAAGCGGGTCTTGACCAGGCCGAAAGCGTTCGAAACGCTGGTTTCGGTGAGCTCCGCAATGGCAACGCGTTCGCCGGCCTCGTCGATCGTGAGGCTGATGTTCTCGTCATGGTTCACGATGCGCGGTTCAAAGAGATCCAGCTTCATCATGCCGCCGTGCCCGGAGAAGGACACACGCCCGTTGAACCAGATTTCGTTTTCCGGTACCTCTGCAGCGGGGGAGACGGGGAACGCCAACGCGTTGCCTGCCTGCCATACCCCGTTGGCAGCTTCAATGCGTCCGTCGGCGAGGGAAGAAATATAGCTCACGAACGAGGTTTTCAGACCCCATTCAAGATGCGGCTGGAACGGATCGCCTGCTGGCGCACCACTTCCGGTCATTGTCTTTTCCCTCCACAGGATATCGGCGTGAAAATATGCTGTGGCCAGTATTTCATACTGGAGTTGGATCATGGAGACAGTTCTCTGCCAGCTAATCCTGCGTCATCTTCGGTTCAACTAGTGGACGGTAGGCAGACTGCATTGAGATCTGGGCATCCACGTAGCTGGTGCCATCGGCAAAGGCGATATCTGCTGTTGCCCACGACCCGTTCCAGTACTTGATCTCCAACTCGGTCGGGGAGTATTCCTTCTGGACATTCGCCTCGAGGTTGCTCATCGCGGTGTTGTAGCCGGTGATGCCCATGACCAGGCAGATGGCCGTTGCCACCACAGCAATTCCGGCAGAAATGAACTCGGTGCGGATGGATGCGCGTCGCGCATAAGTCTGCTCCCCGTCACGCAGGAGGGTGAAGCCCTTGCGTCGGATCAGGGCGTGGATGATCAAGGGCAACCCGATCAGCAAGAAGATCACAGAAGCCGCCAGCGACACGAGAGGAAGGCTGAAGTCCACCGGTAGATACTCATCCATGTATTTACCCTACCCATGTCAGCGGATGACTTCTAGGGTTAAATCGCCTTGCCCGGGTTCAATATGCCCTGTGGATCGAACACCGCGCGCACCCGTCGCTGCAGCGCAAGCGAGGTTTCGCCCAGCTCTTGGACCAGCCAATCCTGCTTGAGCAAACCGATGCCGTGCTCGCCGGTGAGCGTGCCGCCCAGGGACTTGGCGAGGTGGAACATGTCTCCCAGCGCGGCCTTCGGTGCGCCGCTGGTGATGGATTGGCCTTCAGGCACCACGATGATCGGATGCAGGTTGCCATCGGCGGCATGGGCGATAGTGAAGATCGATACTCCGCGTTCATCCTCGATGCGCTGCAGGCCGGCGAAGGCTTCGGCCAAGCGATTGCGCGGCACGCCGATATCGCAGATCGAGGCCGTGCCCAGCAGCTCCATGCTCGGGATCGCCTGGCGCCGGGCTTCGATCAGCGCCTGTGCTTGCTCCTGGTCCGTGGCGATCTCGATGTGCGCGGCCAGCGGGGCGATCGCATCCTGCAGCGCCTGCATTTCCAGCTGCGCGCCGTAGCCGTCGGTCTGCGCGAGCAGCAACGCGCCACCGCGTGATCCATGGCCAGTTCCGAGCGCCGCATCCACTGCCTTCAGGGTCTTGCCGCACATCAGCTCCAGCACCGAGGGGGCCAGCCGTTCGGCGATCACCGCCGAGGCGGCCTTCGCGGCGGTTTCCTCATCGGGGAAGTAGGCGACCAAGGTGGAGGTGTGCTTGGGCTTCGGGCGCAGGCGCAGCAGTGCTTCAACCACAATGCCCAAGGTGCCTTCCGAACCGATCATCAGCGCATTCATGTCATAGCCGGCCACGCCCTTGATGGTCCGCCGCCCGGTACGCAGCAGCTGCCCGTCGGGCAGCACCACCAGCAAGCTGAGCACCGACTCGCGGGTCACCCCGTACTTGGCGCACCACATGCCGCCGGCGTTGGTGGCGATATTGCCGCCGATCGAGCAGATCGCGGTACTGGCAGGATCCGGGGCGTAGAACAGCCCGTGCTCGCCGGCGGCCTGGTTCACCGCCGCATTGAGCACGCCGGGCTGCACCACCGCGGTGGCTTCCACCGGATCGATTTCCAGGATCTTGTCCATCCGGGACAAGTCGAGCACGATCTGCCCGGCCTCGGCGCTTGCTCCTGCCGCCAGCCCGGTGCCGGCCCCGCGCGGGACGATCGTGGCGCCATGCTTGCGGGCCAACTGCATCGCCAGCACCACATCATCGATGTCCTGCGCGAAGATCACCCCGTCGGCAAAGGTCGGGGGCACATAGCCGGAGCGGTCCACGCTGGCCTGCTTGCGGTCCTGCTCATCGAGCGAGGCCCGGGGATGGGCGCATAGCACTGGACTGGTCGCCACGGTAGTCATCTCGATCTCCTTTGAATGCAGAACTGGCAGGACAGCTGAGCTGTCCTGCCAGATCGGTGCTATTGAACGAACGTGTCGGCGACGGCCAAGGCCTGCTCGAGGCGATCCAGCGCCTGAATGAGCACCTCATCCTCGATGTTCATCGCCGGCACCACATGCAGCCGGTTGAAGTTCGCGAAGGGCAGCAGCCCTGCGGCCTTCGCGGCGGCAACCACCTGGTTCATCTCCGGGCTGCTGCCTCCATAGGCGGCCAGCGGCTCGCGGGTTTCCCGGTTCTTCACCAGCTCGATCGCCCAGAACACGCCGGTTCCGCGCACCTCGCCCACGCTCGGGTGCTCGGCCGCGAACTGCGCCAGGCGCGGCCCGATGATTTCCTCGCCCAGGCGCTTGGCGTTCTCCACCATGGCCTCGTCCTCCATCGCGGTGATGGTGGCTACCGCCGCCGCGCAGGCCAGCGGGTGGCCCGAATAGGTCAACCCGCCCGGGTAGACCCGCTCGCGGAAGGTCTCGAAGATTTCCGGGCTGATCGCCACCCCGCCCAGCGGCACGTAGCCGGAGTTCACGCCCTTGGCGAAGGTCAGCAGGTCCGGCACCACCGCGGCATGGTCCACTGCGAACCATTGCCCGCTGCGCCCGAATCCGGCCATCACTTCATCGGCGATGTACACGATGCCGTGCTTCTTAGTCAGCTCGCGCACGCCCTGCAGGTACCCCGGAGGCGGCAGGTAGATGCCGGCGGTACCCGGAATGCTCTCCAGGATGATCGCGGCAATGGTGCCGGGGCCTTCGAGCAGGATCGTGTCCTCCAGGTGCTTCAGCGCCCGGGCCGTCTCCTCCTCGGGAGTGCTCGAATTGAAGTAGGAGCGGTACGGGTAGGCCGGGAAGAAGCGCACCACCCCATCGGTTCCGTGGTCCGAGGCGAAGCGCCGCGGATCCCCGGTGAGGTTCACCGCCAGGTGGGTGCCGCCGTGGTAGGAACGGTACGCGGAGAGCACCTTGTGCTTGCCGGTATGCAGCCGCGCCATGCGCACCGCATGCTCCACTGCATCGGCACCGCCATTGGTGAAGAAGATCTTGTCCAGCTGCCCGGGGGTGTGCTTGGCAACCAGCCGGGCCGCCTCCGAACGCGCGTCATTCACATGCTGCGGGGCGATGGTGGCCAGCTTGCCGGCCTGCTCCTGGATCGCGGCGATCACCTTCGGGTGCTGGTGCCCGATGTTCGTGTTCACCAGCTGGCTGGAGAGGTCGATCAGCGCGTTGCCCTCGCCGTCCCATACCCAGGAGCCTTCGGCCTTCAGGATGGTCATCGGGGCGAACGGCCCCTGGGCCTGCCAGGAGTGGAAGACGTGCTTGCGGTCCAGCTCGTAGGCGTGCTGGCCAGCGGCGATATCCGCTGCGGAAACGCCCTGCGTCAGTGGCTGTGCCAGTGGTTCAGTCATGGGTATCAGTCATTCTGCGGGAAGCCGAGGTTGATGCCGCCGTGGCTGGGATCCAGCCAGCGTTTGGTGATCACCTTGTTGCGGGTGAAGAACTTGAAGCCCTCCGGGCCGTAGGCGTGCTGGTCGCCGAACAGCGAGGCCTTCCAGCCGCCGAAGGAGTGGTAGCCCACCGGTACCGGGATCGGCACGTTGACCCCGACCATGCCCACCTGGATCTCGTCCTCGAAGCGGCGGGCCGCGCCGCCGTCGTTGGTGAAGATCGCGGTGCCATTGCCGTACGGCGAGGAATTGATCAGCTCGATGCCCTCGTTGAAGCTCTCCACGCGCACCACCGAAAGCACCGGACCGAAGATCTCCTCGGTGTAGATGGACATGTCCGTGCCTACACGGTCGAACATCGTCGGGTGCAGGAAGAAGCCCTCGCCATCGGCGTCCACGGTGCCGGTGCGGCCATCGAGCACCAGGTCCGCGCCGGCGGAGATGCCGGCCTCGATGTACCCGGCCACCTTCGCCTTGTGCTCGCCGGTGATCAGCGGACCCATGTCGCAGCCGCGGGTGCCATCGCCCACGCGCAGCGTCTTGGCGCGTTCGGCGATCTTGGCCACCAGCTCATCGGCGATGGTGTCGATCGCGACGACTACGGAGATCGCCATGCAGCGCTCGCCGGCCGCGCCGAAGCCTGCGTTGACCGCCATGTCGGCGGCCAGGTCCAGGTCGGCATCCGGAAGCACCAGCATGTGGTTCTTCGCGCCGCCAAAGGCCTGCACCCGCTTGTTGTGCGCGGTGCCGGTGGAGTAGACGTACTGCGCGATCGGGGTGGAACCCACGAAGGACACGGAGTTCACGCGCGGATCGGTCAGCAGGGTGTCCACCGCCTCCTTGTCGCCGTGCACCACGTTCAGCACGCCCTCGGGCAGGCCGGCCTCGGTGAACAGCTCGGCCAGCCAGTTGGCGGCCGACGGGTCCTTCTCCGATGGCTTGAGCACCACCGCGTTGCCGGCGGCGATCGCTACCGGGAAGAACCACAGCGGCACCATGGCCGGGAAGTTGAAGGGGGAGATGATGGCCGAGATGCCGACCGGCTGGCGCATGGACTGCACGTCGATGCCGGTGGAGGCGTTCTGCGAGAACTCGCCCTTGAGCAGGTAGGGCGCGTTGCAGCACAGCTCGACGACTTCCAGGCCGCGGGCCACTTCGCCCAGCGCGTCGTCCAGCACCTTGCCGTGCTCGGCGGTGATGATCGCGGCCAGCTCGCCCTTGCGCTCGGCCAGCAGCTGGCGGAAGTTGAACATGATCGCGGTGCGGCGGGCCAGCGAGGTGTCGCGCCACTTCGGGAAGGCCTCGGCGGCTGCGGCGATCGCATGCTCGGTGGTGGCCTTGGAGGCCAGCGCAACCTGGCGGGTGACCTCGCCGGTGGCGGGGTTGTAGATCTTGCCGGTGCGGTCATCGGCGGAGTAATTGGCGTTGTTGATCCAGTGCTGCAGGGTGCCGGTCAGCGTTGCGGTCATCGTATCGGCCTTTCGAAGTTGGGTGCCTGCCTTCATCATGGGTCATGGATGTGAGGGACAACACCATCACTGTGTCATGATTTAAGCACTAGTGCTGACGGAGTGTAAAAATGCTGACGGTAGACGAGGTACTGCACCTGCCAGTGGTCCAGGCCGCTGACCCCCAGGTGCTCTGCGGAACAGGGATGGACGCGCCGCTTCGCTGGGTGCACGTGACCGAATCCACCGAGAACATCGACCTGCTGCTGGGCCGCGAGCTGATCCTCACGACCCTGCGCAACGTGAGCGACGTGCGCGCCTTCATCACCGCGCTGCGCGAGGCCGGGGCCGTCGGGGTCATCATCGAGGACCTTTCCGGCGCACCGCTGGACGTCGCCGACCTGGGCCTGCCGGTCATCGCCCTGCGCACCACCACCCGCTTCGTGTCCATCACCGAGGTCATCCACCAGAAACTCGTCGCCGAGCAGCTCGAGGCCGTCCAGTTCTCCCGCACGGTGCACGAAATCTACACCGGGCTCTCGCTGACCGAGGCCGACGAAGCGCAGATCGTGGACCGCACCGCGCAGCTGCTCTCGGCCCCCGTGGTCCTGGAAGACGTCCGCCACCACGTGCTCGCCCAGTCCGGCGCGCAACTGGAACACTGGATCACCCGCTCGCGCTTCGTCGGGTTCCTGGAGCACACCGGACGCGCCACCGGCACCGAGAACTGGCTGCAGACCCCGGTCGGCGCGGTCCGCAGCCGCTGGGGGCGGCTGATCGTCCCGGCCGTCCTGGAGGACGACGACCGCGCGGCCCTGGTGCTGGAACGGGCCGGCCAGGCGCTGACCATCGCCCGCCTGTCCGGGCGCGACCAGCGCGAGCTGCTCTACCAGGCGCGCACCTCCACGCTGCACGAACTGCAGGCCGGGCACAGCTACAGCGACAAGGACATCGCCATCCGCACCCAGGCCCTGGGCCTGGCCGCCGCCCCCTACTATGTCCCGGTGGTCATCTCCCTGGCCGGTTCCGGAACGCCGACCGAAACCCAGCTGGCCGACCGCGCCCTGCTCGAAGTGCTCGACCAGCTGGCCGACACCCTGCACCTGGGCATCCTGGCCGGCTCGCTCAAGCCCGGGTATCTGGGGCTGATCCTGCCGCTGCGCGCCCGCGAACTGCTGGACTCCACCCTGCAGGGCTTCACTCGCCGGCTGGCCGAGCAGCTCACCGCGCCGGTGGCCATCGGCGTGGGGCCCGAAGGCACCCTGGCCACCAGCATCGCCGGGCTGGAGGAAGCCGCGCAGGTCGCGCAGATCGTCCCGCACCTGCCCACCCGCGCCCAGCCCTACTACCGCTTCGCCGACCTGCGCCTGCGCGGGGTGCTCTCGGCCATGGGCAGCGACCCGAAGCTGCGCACCTTCGCGCTGGCCGAGCTCTCCGGCCTGCTCAACCCGCTCGACCTGGCCGCCCTTGACCTGCTCGATCTCTACCTGGCCCACGGCGGGAACAAAACCGCGCTGGCCAAGGCCGGCTACCTCTCGCGGCCCACCCTCTACTCCCGGCTGGCCAAGCTCGAAGCCAAGCTCGGGGTGCAGCTGGACTCCGCCGAGTCCCGCGCCTCGCTGCAGGTGGCGCTGCTCTGGTACCGCATGCACGGCTGAGCTATCCACACTTGGCTCCCGGTCCGAAAACCCCGCAGGACGCCGCAGACATCATGGGGGCATGAGCACAGAACAGGCCCAGGCGCTGAAGGACCTGGCCGACGCGGAAGAACTCATCGCATCGGCCACCGCGGTCCTTGCCGGCGGGCCATTGAGCCCCGGCCACGCGGCCTGCTTTGCGCAGCTTGCTGACAAGCTCGCCCGCCGCCAGAGCCGCACCCAGCTGCACGCCGCCCATGCGCTGCGCCGCACCGGTGCCCACAAGCTCGACCAGGAATCCTTCCAGGCCGTCACCGAGGCAGGCGAGCACCCGAGCCTCGCCGCATTCCAGGTGGCCGCCGGGCGCACCACCACTGCCCGCACGCATTTCAAGAACACGGCCGGGCTGCTGCACGGCTGGCTGGACATCCCGCGCAGCACGGTCCGCGACCGGCTGGCCCTGGTGGATTGCTTGCTGGGCGGTGTCGACGAGGCAGGGCAACCGCTGCCCGCCTGGTTGCCGGAACTGGCCGGGCAATTCGCCGACCCCGACGTGGATCCCCGGCTGGTGTCCTCGGCCGCGCTGAAACTGCATTCGGCCCGCAAGGACTTCGGCGAAGGCCAGGCCGGGCAGGCCAAGAAGGACCAGCTGCAAGCCGAATCGGCCGCCTTCATCCGCAGCGAACCCAAGGCCGCCCGCAGGCACATCAACGCACTGGTGGCGCAGGTGAAGTCCGGCCAGCGCCCGTTGCAGGCCCTGCTGGATGGGATCGGGATCTTCAAGAAGGGCATGCGCCAGGGCCTGGTCGAATACGTCCTGCGCGTCCTGCCCGCCCATGCGGCGATGATCGAAGCGTATTTCAACGCGCTGGACAACCCGGCCACCGTGGCCGGGAACCGCGAAGCCCTGGCGCACGCCGAGGCGCAGTTCACCGGTGCCCAAGACAGCGGCTGGGATGACGAGGAATCGATGCCCGACTGGGCCAAAGACGGGGAACCTGCCGGATCGGCACCCGAGGGATCCGCCGAACCTGAAGAACCCGAAGAACCTGACAAACCTGACGAACCTGGAGAACCCGAGGAACCTGACGAACCCGAAGAACCTGAAGAGCCCGAGGAACCTGCCGGCCCGGCCGCCACCCAGTTCGAGGAGCTCAAGCCAGAACGACGCCGGCTCGTAGGATTCCTGGCCTTGCTGATGACCGACCGCAACCAGAGCGGTTCGCCAGGGAAACAACCCGGGTTGGCGGTACCGCAGGTGAGCATCATCCTGGATTACGAGAAGATGAGACGCGACGGCAAGGAATTCGCGGTCACTTCCACCGGGATCCAGCTATCCCCGGGCGAAACCAGAGCGGCATTGTGCACGGCCGGAATCTATCCGCTGGTGCTGAACGGCCAGAGCCTTCCCCTGGACCTGGGCCGCACCCAGCGGCTGTATAGCAAGGCGCAGGGCCGCGCCATCCGGGCGGCCTATCGAGGGTGCCTGTATCCGGGATGCAGCATGCCCGCCGAACGATGCGAACTGGATCATCTCGACGCGTGGGAAAAGGGCGGCAACACGGACATCGAGTCCGCGGCCTTGGGATGCATGATCCACCATATCGGCAGGCATTGCGGGTTGTTCCACGCGGTGAAGATCCCTGGATGCCGGCCGATGGCCCTGCTGTCCAAGGAACTCGACACGCAGCAGAAACTCCGGGTGAACACCTACTGGATGACCCCGCAGGAAGCCCTGGCGGCCGATGCCCTCGCCGAGCGCATGACCGCGAAGTGGCGTGCCGGGGAACTGGACATCGAGATCGTGGAGCCCTAGGCATCCTCCGGGTAGGGCCACCGCACGTCTTTGCGAACTCCATCGGACCACTGGGCGATCCACTCTCCGGTGCCTTCGGAGACATCGCGGACCCCTGCCTCCAGCCACTGGAACTTCCCGTCCAGCAGGTCCGCGGCGATCCGTCCATCGGTACGGGTGGTGTTTTTCCAGAGCCTGTCGAAATGCTCCTCGCAGCGTTGCACGGCCTGTTCGCAGAAGGCCAGGGCAAGATCCTGCGCAGAGTCGCGCTGGCCGGCCGGGGACTGCGGCAGCGCAGTGGTCTTGGCGATCACCGCGGACATGGCGAACAGCTCCGCGCCGATATCCACGATATGGCCCAGGAAGACCTGCTGCTTTTCCAGGCCGGCCTGCCAGCGCGCCATCCCGGCGAACGTCTGGCGTGCCAGCCGCCGCGAGGTCCGCTCCACATAGCGCAGGTGCTTGGCCCATGGGCCGTGCTCGGCATAGGAGTTCGGAAGCGAGCCTGCGCCCATCGCAAGTTTGGGCAGCCACCGGGCATAGAACCCCGAGGCATCCACCGCCGCTCGGGCCTTGTCCTGGATGCTCGACCCGGCGCGCGCCAGGTCCCCGGCCGCCTGCAGGTGCGCATCCACGGCCTCGCGGGCAATCAGCAGGTGCATGATTTCGGTGGAGCCTTCGAAGATGCGGTTGATCCGCAGGTCGCGCAGCATCTGTTCGACCGGCACCGCCCGCTCGCCGCGCGCTGCCTGCGACTGCGCGGTCTCGAATCCGCGCCCGCCGCGGATCTGCAGCAGCTCATCGGCGATCGTGCAGGCGGTCTCCGAAGCCCAGAGCTTGGCCAGTGCCGCCTCGATGCGAATATCCTTCATGCCGGCATCGGCCAGCCGGGCGGACACCTCGAACACCGCTTCCAGCGCATAGCTGCTGGCCGCGATGCAGGCGAGCTTGCCGGCGACGGCTTGGTGCTTGCCGACCGGGTGGCCCCACTGCACGCGGGCCGCGGACCATTCGCGGGCGATCTTCGTGGACCATTTGCCGGCCCCGGCGCACATGGCCGGGATGGACAAGCGCCCGGTGTTCAGGGTGCTCAGCGCGATCTTCAGCCCCGAGCCTTCCTTGCCCAGGCGGTTGGCCGCCGGCACGCGCACCGAGCGGAACCGGGTCACCCCGTTCTCGATTCCGCGCAGGCCCATGAACTGGTTGCGGTTCTCGACGGTGATGCCCGCGGTATCGGCCTCGACGATGAAGGCGGTGATTCCGCCGCGACCTGCAGGCTCTTGGCCGAGGGCTTCATGCGGCTGCACCGCGGCCATCACCACGAGCAGCTCGGCGACCACCCCGTTGGTGGTCCACAGCTTCGCGCCATCCAGCATGTAGTGGCTGCCGTCGTGACTGAGCCGGGCTTCGGTGCCCAACCGTGCAGGGTCGGAACCGACATCGTTCTCGGTGAGCAGGAAGGCGCTGATGGCTCCTGCCGCGCAGCGCGGCAGGTATTCGCGTTTTTGCTCCTCGGTGCCGAAGGACTTCACCGGTTCGGGGACGCCGATGGACTGGTGGGCCGAGAGCAGCGCGCCGATGGCCGGGGAAACCACGCCGACGCGCATCAGCGCCCGGCCGTAGTCCAGCAGGCTCAGCCCCAGTCCGCCGTATTCAATCGGGATCTTCATGCCGAAGGCGCCGATGCGGCGCAGCTGGGCAATATATTCGCCGGGGATGCGCGCCTCGGTTTCGATGCGCTCCGGGTCGATGCCATCGAGGACCGCTTCGAGTTGCGGCAGGAATTCCTGTCCGCGTTCTGGATGCAGGGCGCTGGGCAATGGTTCGATCAGGGAGAAGTCCACGGCCCCCATGTACAGGCCCTTGGCGAAGCTGGGCCGGTCGAACTGCTCGCGGGACTCCTCGGCGACTTGCCTGGATTTGTCGGCGTTGATTTGCATGGCGATCCCCTTTGGCTCGGCGATCGGCCGCGGCGCCATCGCCTGGTGGCACCAGCGTAGCTGCCAAACCCCGGGGTTGCTAGAGCGCGTGCAAGTGGCCGCGGATCGCCTGGCCGGCGTCGTGCAGGTTCTCTCCTTCGAGCAGCACGAACGCCTGCCCGAAGGTCAGCTCATGGATCTGCGATGCGGTTTGCCCTAATTCGCGGGCGATCCGTGCGGTGCTGGCCCGATGGTCGCGCTGCAGGGAGGGGAAGACCAGGGAGAAGACCCGGGAAACCAGCTGCTGGTGCTCCTGGGCCGGTTCCAGCGCCAGCTCCTGGGACAACCACTGGTAGGCGCCCTCGCCCAGCAAGCCGCGGGCACGCGAATGCGCGAGGATCACCTGGGACGGTGCACCGAACTGCTCTTCGAGTGCCAGCAGCTGCGGGATCTGCAGGGAATCGGAGACCCGCACCTGCAGGGACAGGGAGGGCAGGAGCAAGCGTGCCGCGAATTCGTCGGCCTCGCGTTCCGCGGCGGCCACCTGCTCGCGGTTCTCGCCCAGCGAGGAGTGCATCAGCAGATGCCCCAGCTCGTGGGCCATCGCCAGGCGCTGTGCATTGCGGCTGCCGGCGGCCAGAAAGATGAAGGCCTGCTCGTCTTCCCAGAAGCTGAAGGTCTTGACCGCTTCGAGCGAGGCCGGCAGGCTCAGCACCCGCACCCCGCGGGCTTCGAGCAGATGCAGCAGATCGGGCAGCGCGCCGCATCCCAGATCCCATTCGGTGCGCAGATGCGCGGCGGCATCTTCCGGGGTGAAGCCGCACAGCTCGGGGATCCCGGTGTGCGGGAGCCGGAAGTTCCGCGTGATCTGGTTGTAGAGTTCTACGCCGTTGCGGCCCAGCGCGGCTGCGGCGACTTTTTGCGCGGTGCTGGTGCGGCGCGGGGAGCGGAAGAAGATCCGCTCGGTGTCGATGCCCTGGGCCGCGGGAAGCCGGAAGAACTGCGGCGCGCAGCCCAGCGCATCGGCCAGCGCAAGGGAAAGATCCTCGGGAGCATGGGCGAGTTCGCGCTCGCAAATACCCAGCGAGGCGGCCAAGGCGGACCGGCTCAGCGCTGCACGTTCGCGTGCCAACCTGATTCTGGTCGGTTCCAAAGTCATGAGGTTCCTGCAATCTTCCAAAAGGCGATCTTGATCGTCTAATGACCTCAGACTAGTGGCCTATGCCACAAAGCACCAATTGCGTGCAGCTTCGTGAAGTAACACGCTCTGACTTGCGAAAAGGCTCGCAGGCGGTGCCTGCGAGCCTTCGTGGCGCTAGATCTTGCTGGCCGCTTCCTTCAGCACGGTGCGCAGGATGGATTCGATCTGGTCGAACTCCGGCTGCCCGATCGTGATGGGCGGAGCCAGCTGGATGACCGGGTCGCCGCGATCGTCGGCGCGGCAATACAGTCCCGCTTCCCACAGGGCCGGGGAGAGGTACCCGCGCAGCAGGCGTTCGGACTCCGCGTCGCTGAAGGTCTCCTTGGTCGCCTTGTCCTTGACCAGCTCGATCCCGTAGAAGTAGCCGGCGCCGCGCACATCGCCAACGATGTCCAGATCGGTGAGCTTGGACAGCGTGGATTTGAACGCGTCGGCATTGTTCTTGACGTTCTCGTTCAATCCTTCCCGCTCGAAGATGTCCAGGTTCGCCATCGCCACCGCGGCTGCCACCGGATGCCCGCCAAAGGTGTAGCCGTGGTAGAAGGTGGTATCGCCCTTGGTGAAAGGCTCGAACAGCTTGTCGGAAACGACCATCACGCCCAGCGGGACATAGCCACTGGTCAGCGCCTTTGCCGAGGTGATGATGTCCGGGACGTAGCCGAAGTCGTTGCAGGCGAACATCGAGCCGATGCGGCCGAACGCGCAGATGGTTTCGTCGGAAACCAGCAGCACGTCGTATTCGTCGCAGATCTCGCGGACCCGGTCGAAGTACCCCGGTGGTGGCGGGAAGCAGCCGCCGGAGTTCTGCACCGGTTCCAGGAAGACCGCCGCCACGGTGTCGGCGCCTTCGAATTCGATGGCTTCGCGGATGCGCTCCGCGGCCCACAGCCCAAAGTCCTTCTCGTTGTCCGCGAACATCTGCGGTGCGCGGTAGAAGTTGGTGTTCGGCACGCGGAAGGTGCCGGGGACCAAGGGCTCGAACGGGGTCTTCATATCCGGCAGCGAGGTGATGGCCAAGGCTCCCTGAGGGGTGCCGTGGTAGGCCAGGGCGCGCGAAATGACCTTGGTTTTGCCCGGCTTGCCCTTCATCTTGAAATGCTGCTTGGCCAGCTTGAAGGCGGATTCGACCGCCTCGCCGCCGCCGGTGGTGAAGAAGACGCGGTTCAAGTCGCCCGGTGCATAGCTGGCCAGGCGCTCAGCCAGGTCGATCGCCGGTTCGTGGGCGTAGGACCACAGCGGCATGAAGGCCAGCTTCTCGGCCTGCTTGGCCATGGCTTCGGCCAATTCGGCGCGCCCGTGCCCCGCGTTGACCACGAACAGCCCGGCCAAGCCGTCGATGTATTCGCGCCCGGCATCGTCGTAGATCTTGTGCCCCTCGCCGCGCGAGATGATCGGAACATGCGCGCCGTTGGAAATTCCGGAGTGCCGGGCCATGTGCATCCAAAGGTGATCGCGAGCGGCTTGCTGGCGATCGGTACCACGTGGTGTGTTCATCGTGTTCCCCAGTTGTATTCCTGTTTTTTGAGTGAAAGGTAGGTGTACGTATTGGTGCTGACCACGCCTTCGAGCCCGCGGATCGTTCCGATCACGCGCAGCAGGTCCTCATCGTTCGAGCAGATGACCTCCGCGAGGATGTCCGAGCTGCCGGCGGTGACCACGCAGTAGTCGACTTCCGGAAGTTCGGCGATCCGGTCGGCGGTGCCGCTGATGTCGCTGGCGGCGACGACGCCGATCATGGCCTGGCGGGTGAATCCCAATTCCAGCGGGTTGGTGACTGCGACGATTTGCACGACGCGGCTCTCGACCAGCTTCTGCACGCGCTGGCGCACAGCCGCTTCGCTCAGGCCCACTGCCTTGCCGATGGCGGCATAGGAGCGCCGGCCATCTTCCTGCAGCTGCTCGATGATCTCCTTGGAAATTTCATCAATGGCCTGTGCCGTATGCGAGGGCAGCGTCATATCGACCTCCTAGGTCTAAAGGGACTTTCCACAGACCCTACCGTCACTGATTCAGTTGCGAAAGGGGTATTTTTGAAAGTTTTCAGTTTTCGTAACGTAATTTTTACAAGGAAACTTGCGTTCGGGTCTTGTTGGACTTGTGCATTGCTGGCAGGATGAACGACAACACTTTCATGTGTGGCCGATCACATTCGTCGTTAGGATTCCAGCCATGTCGCACTCGCAACGCCGACTTCCGCAAGACCCCCAAGTCCGCGCACTGGTCCAGGCCATGAGCCAGCGCAGCTACTCCCGCCGCGGCGTGCTTTCCACGGCCGGCGCATTGGGCCTGACCGGGCTGCTCGCAGCCTGCGGCACCGGAGGAAGCAGCACCAAAGCCGCACCGTCGATCGAGGACATTTCCGCAAACGACCCCACCGTGAACTGGGCCAACTGGACCCTGTACCTGGATTACGACGACGAGAAGAAGACCTACCCGACACTGGATGCGTTCACCAAGCAGACCGGCATCAAGGTGAACTACCGCGAGGATATCGACGGCAACGACACCTACTACGGCAAGGTGCAGGGCCAGCTCAAGGCAGGCCAGGACATCGGCCAGGACGTCATCACGATGACCGACTGGATGGCCGGCCGCATGATCCGCCAGGGCTACGCCCAGGAGCTGGACCTGGCGAACATCCCCAACTCGGCCAACCTGCTGCCCAACCTGAAGGACGTGGACTTCGACCCGGGACGCAAGCACTCGCTGACCTGGCAGTCCGGCTACGCCGGCATCGCCTGGAATAAGAAGGCATTCCCCAAGGGCCTGAAATCCGTCGAGGACCTCTGGGATCCAAAGCTCAAGGGCCGTATCACCGTGCTCGATGAAATGCGCGACACCATCGGCCTGCTGATGCTGCACAACGGCGTGGACATCGCCGGCCAATGGGGCGAAAGCGAATTCGGCGCCGCTGCCGACGTGCTGCGCGAGAACATCGGCAATGGCCAGATCCGCCAGGTCAAGGGCAACTCCTACAAGGAGGACTTCGTCTCGGGCGATGCGATCGCCGGCATCGTCTGGTCCGGCGATATCGTGCAGATGAACTTCGAGAACGATGACCAGTGGGAGTTCGTGATCCCCGAGGCCGGCGGCACCCTGTGGAGCGACAACCTGATGGTCCCGGTGGCCTCGCCACGCAAGGCCAACTCCGAGAAGCTCATGGACTTCTACTACGACCCGGCCGTGGCCGCGCAGGTCGCAGCCTACGTGAACTTCATCTGCCCGGTGGTCGGCGCCCAGGAAGAAATGGAAAAGATCGACCCGGACCTGGTCGGCAACCCGCTGATCTTCCCGACCGATGAGGATCTGGCCAAGGCACATGTCTTCCGCTCGCTGGAAGCGGATGAAGAGACCGCGTTGAACTCTGAATTCCAGAGTGCAATCGGCGCCTAGAAAGCGGGGAACACCATGACTCGCCAACGAGCCATCAACTGCCAGCGCCTGCCCAAGGGCCACGGTTCGGGCCCGGCCCGCGCCAGGGACGTCGTCAACCGGGCAACCTCCGCACGTGCTGTACCGGCAGCAGAAACCGATTTCCACAACCAGTTCCAGGAAGTGATAGGGGCATGACAACCTTGGCAACGCGTACCGAAACCACTGCCACCGGCGCGGATCTGCACCTCTTGGGCATCACCAAGCGCTTTTCCAGCTTCGTGGCGGTCAAGGACCTGGATTTGGTGGTCCCTTCGGGCACCTTCTTCGCCCTGCTCGGACCCTCCGGTTGCGGCAAGTCGACCACCCTGCGCATGATCGCGGGCCTTGAGGCCCCCAGTGAGGGCAGCATCTCGATCGGCGGCCAGGACGTGACCGCGCTGGCCAGCCACCAGCGTCCGGTGAACACCGTGTTCCAGTCCTATGCGCTGTTCCCGCACATGAGCGTGCTGGAAAACGTGGCCTTCGGGCTCAAGCGCAAGAAGGACAAGCAGGCGATGGAGAAAGCCAGGGCCGGGCTGGACCTGGTGGAGCTCGGGCACCTTGCCAATCGCAAGCCGATCCAGCTCTCCGGCGGGCAGCAGCAGCGCGTGGCCCTGGCCCGGGCGCTGGTCAATCGCCCGCAGGTGCTGCTGCTCGATGAGCCCCTCGGGGCACTTGACATGAAGCTGCGCCGCCAAATGCAGCTGGAGCTGAAGAACATCCAGACCGAAGTCGGCCTGACCTTCATCCACGTCACCCACGACCAGGAAGAGGCCATGACCATGGCCGACGTGGTCGCCGTGATGAACGGCGGACGGATCGAGCAGATGGGCCCGCCGCGCGAACTCTACGAATTGCCCAAGACCGCGTTCGTCGCGAACTTCCTGGGCAAGTCGAACCTGATGCGCGGCACGGTCACCGGCAATGACGCCGGCATGCTCAGCGTCATGGTCAACGGCCAAGCCATCTTGCTGCCGGCCGACCGCGCCGTGCAGGCCTCAGGGGAGGTGGTCGTCGGGGTGCGCCCGGAGAAGATCACGATCTCGCGCGATGGCTATGCGGGAGAGAACCGCTTGTCCGGCACCGTGGTCGACGTGTCCTTCACCGGCACCACCACCGAGTACCTGGTCGAGGTGGACGGGATCGGCACGCTCGGGACCTTCGCGCAGAATCGCGGCCAGCAGCCTGCTGCCGAAGGCGACACCGTGTACCTGTCCTGGGAAGCGCAGCATTCCTTCGGACTGGCCGGTGCCGAGCACGAGGATGCCGGAGTTGACCAGCCATGACGGTCATGACCAAGAAGGGCATCGTCGACCTGCGCAGCCCCGAGGAGATCCGGGCGGAGCGGCGCAAGGGCCGCACCGGCGTCTACCTGATCGCCCCGGGCATGCTGGTGCTCGCCCTGTTCTTCGCGCTTCCGGTGGTAGTCCTGCTGGCAATGAGCCTGTACGTGAAACCCGAGGGCGGGGAAATCGGCGAATTCGTGCCGGGTTTCGAAATCGGCAACTACGCCACGGTGCTCGCCGCCTACTGGCCCGAGCTGCTGCGCTCCTTCGGGTTCGCGCTGATCGCCACCGTCCTGGCCTTGCTCATCGGCTTCCCGATGGCCTACCTGGTGGCAGTCCGCTTGCGCGAGAAGACGCTGCTGCAGGGCATCTTGCTGGTGCTGCTGATCGCCCCGTTCTTCTCCAGCTTCATTCTGCGCACCCAGGCCTGGAAGCAGATACTGGCCGATGAGGGGTTCATCGCCCAAACGCTGAAATTCCTGGCGATCCTGCCAGCCGACGGGCACCTGACTGCCACGCCGTTCGCGGTCGTCGCGGGCCTGACCTATAACTTCCTGCCGTTCATGGTGCTGCCGATCTACGCTAACCTGGGCCGGCTGGACACCCGCCTGCTCGAGGCCTCGGGGGATCTGTATGCCAGCCCGGTGACCTCATTCTTCAAGGTGACGCTGCCGATGAGCGCCCCGGGCGTCTTCGCCGGCACCCTGCTGACGTTCATCCCGGCCGCCGGCGACTACGTGAACGCGGCCCTGCTGGGCAATAACCGCAATACTACGATGATCGGCCAGATCATCGATTCCAGATTCTTCAAGGTCATCGATTACCCGGGCGCCTCGGCGTTGAGCTTCGTGCTGATGGTCTCGATCCTGGTCCTGGTCACGATCTATATCCGCCGCTTCGGGACCAAGGAGCTGATGTAGCATGAAGCAGAAAATCGGACGCTGGTTAATCCCCGCTGTCGGCGGGCTGGCTTTCATCTACCTCCTGGTCCCGATCGCGTACATCTTCGTGTTCTCCTTCAACGATGCCGGCCGCACCAACCTGGACTGGCGCGGCTTCACCCTGGAGAACTGGCAGAACCCCTGCGGCGCTCCGGCGGTCTGCGAATCGCTGGCGCACTCGCTGCAGGTCGGCACGGTGGCCACGATTGCCGCCACCGCCTTGGGCACGCTGATCGCCATCGGCCTGGTCCGCTACAAGTTCCGGTTCCGCAAGCTCACCGATGTGCTGATCATTTTGCCGTTGGCTACGCCGGAGGTCGTGCTCGGTGCTTCGCTGCTGGCACAGTTCCTGAACCTCGGTTGGGAACTGGGCTACGCCACCATCGTGATCGCCCACATCGTGTTCTGCATGTCCTTCGTGATCGTCACCGTCAGGGCTCGTGTCTCCTCGCTGGATCCGCGATTGGAAGAAGCGGCCGCCGATCTCTACGCCTCGCCGCGTGCGGCCTTCTGGAAGGTGACGTTCCCGCTGCTGCTGCCAGGCATTGTGGCCGCCGCGCTGTTGTCCTTCGCGATGAGTTTTGATGATTTCATCATCACGAATTTCAACTCCGGCACCTTCCAGACCTTCCCGAAGTTCATCTATGTGGCAGCTACCCGCGGCATCCCGGCCCAGGCGAATGTCATTGGTTCGGCGATGTTCATCCTTGCCCTGCTCGTGGTGGTCATCGGACAGGTGATCAGCTACCGGAAGAAGAAACAGCTGGAGAATTCCTAGGTTCCAAAGGCCCGCGCTCTTCAGCGCGGGCCTTTGGCTTGCCAGCTGGTCAAAAAGCAGGGATCGTCACTAGCGTGAGCGGTACCCAGCTGGCTCCTTGCACCCTCTGGGACCTGCACGTTGTTGGACTGGCGCTAGGCCTCCGGCCGCTTGCTGCTCTTGCGGTGATTTGCAGGACCATTGCCTGCAGGATGCAGCCGAGTCCAAAGGCCATTAGGGTGGCTGGCGGAACGAAATATTGGCAGAGAGCCGAAATGCGGGCATCTGACATATAGTAAATACTTAGCTTTACAATATATGGTCTACAGGTTGATACCTTGCTGGCCTGTAGGTGCAGGTCTATGAACGATTGGAAACTTCATGAGCGATAAGCCAGTTTGGCTCTCCGGGCCTGAACGCGACGCCTGGCTTGGACTGCATGCTGTCATGACTTTGCTTCCGGCGGCCTTGGATTCCGATCTGCAGGGCCTGGAAGGCATCACGCTTTTCGACTACCACATGCTCGCCATGCTCTCCGAGGCCAAGGACCATCAGCTGACCATGACGACGCTGGCTTCGCACACCAGTGCTTCGCTTTCGCGACTGTCGCATGTGGTCAAGAAGCTGGAGAAGCGCGGCTGGGTTACCCGCGAGCAGTCCGCAGAAGATGCCCGTGTGAAAATCGCCTCATTAACGCAGGCCGGATGGGAAGCCGTGCAGCAGATGGCGCCTCACCACGTTGCCTCGGTGCGCGGTCTTCTCTTCGATACCCTTGATGACAAGGACGTTAACGATCTCACGCGGATCGCACGCAAAATTACAACTTCGCTTGATGCGGATCATTGGATCCTGAATTCGGAAAACCTCGATTTGGAACACTGAGGAATTCTCGATAAGCTAATCAGGCGTTAATCGCGTGTGTTGTTATGCCGTCTAACAGCAGAACAACTGCGCGTTGCCCGTAATACCGAATATCGTGGCCGACTGAGTACGGGGAAATTGCTCGACCGGTTGCGAAGTTCACCGACTTACATACTTTAAGGCTCTTCGGTTGGTTCTCACCCAGCCTGGTTACCTTCCTAGTGTGCAGTATTAACGGTGTTTCACTGGTTGGCGGGACTCATAACGCAGAAGCGGTGTCGATATTTTGGTATGGGCACTGTGCGCGAGTACCGCCGAATTTTACTACTAACTAACTGAGGAGTGATCATGGCAGCTGTTTGCCAGGTAACCGGTACTACTCCGGCCTTCGGACATAGCATCTCCCACTCGCACCGTCGCAACAAGCGTCGTTTCGATCCGAACATCCAGAAGAAGACCTACTACGTGCCTTCCCTGCGCCGTAAGGTGACCCTGACCCTGTCGGTCAAGGGCATCAAGGTCATCGATGCTCGCGGTATCGACGCTGTAATTGCTGACCTGATTGCGAAGGGTGTGAAGCTCTAAAAATGGCAAAGAAGGATAAGGACGTACGTCCGATCATCAAGCTGAAGTCCACCGCTGGAACCGGTTTCACTTACGTAACCCGTAAGAACCGTCGTAACAACCCTGACCGCATGGTCATGAAGAAGTACGACCCAGTCGTCCGTAAGCACGTTGAATTCCGAGAGGAGCGCTAAGACATGGCCAAGAAGTCCAAGATCGCAAAGAACGAACAGCGCAAGGTCATTGTCGAGCGTTACGCTGCAAAGCGTCTCGAATTGAAGAAGACCCTGGTTGATCCAAACGCAACCGACGAAGCTCGCGAAGCTGCACGCGTAGGCCTGCAGAAGCTTCCACGCGATGCTTCCCCGATCCGCGTTCGCAACCGCGACGCAATCGACGGTCGCCCACGTGGCACCTTCCAGAAGTTCGGTATCTCCCGTGTTCGCTTCCGCGACATGGCACACCGTGGTGAGCTTCCGGGCATCACCAAGTCTTCCTGGTAAGACCTGCAAGTCTTTTGACTTAGCAAGCCGCCTTCCCTTTCGGGGAGGCGGCTTCGCCTTTTAACGCCGCCACCACCGGCGTTTCACCGGTGCCTTCTCTGCCACCGGTGCAGGTTCTGCCGCCCGGCGTTCCTGCCAACCAAGCACCTCTGCGGTGGAATCGCGCAAAGCGGTGATCACCGGCGGGCCGCCAAGCAGCTGCCGCCGCGCCTCGATAATGCGGGCATTGAAATCCTCGATATGCTCACGCACGGCCCGCTCGGAGGGCAAGCGGTCCAAGGTCTGCTCCATCTGCTCATCTTCCACGCGCAAGGTCAGGGCCGGTGGGCCCAGCCCGGTAAGCTGCTCTCGGCGCATCATGGACTTCAGCCACCAGTCGGGATCGTCATTGCTGGTGATATGGTCGATCTTCTGGCCCGAGAGGGCAAGATTGTCGAAGTCCCCGCGGGCGAAAGCCTCATCGAGCACGGAGTTGGCCACTTCCCATGCCTCGTCCTCGGCATGCAGCTGCAGCGGCGTCTTCTGCTTCTCGACGGGAGCCAACCCGGTGGCCTGCGCATACTCGTCCACCGGCAACGGCTCGCTGTCCTGCTTCATCTTGTACCGGGCCGCATTCAGTGCGGCATCCTCGCTGTGCTCCATCTTCCAATGATCCCACCGTGCGCCTGAGCCCGGCAACGGCACTGGGACTTTCCGAAGCAATTGATGGGGGAGCTGGGAAGATAAAATCATTCCCTTCGGGTTCGGGCGCCTCGCCAAGGATTCAGTGCCCAGCAAGCGGCTGCGAGGTGGCTGGAGATCGCTATAAGCGGCCATGTCCCACCCGCAATCGAGCATTATCCCTGTAGTAGCGTGTATTCCATGAAGCCAGCGACGCGCTATCCGAGACCCGCAACTGACATCTACGCGAACCGGCAGCGGTGGGCGCCGCTGGGCCAAGGCAAGACCGTTGTGGTGACCGGCGCGAATAGCGGCCTTGGCTTCTTCGCGAGCCTCGGCTTGGCGCGAGCCGGTGCGCAAGTCATCCTGGCCTGCCGCAACCAGAGCCGTGCGGAGCATGCCATGGAGCAGATCCGGCTGCGCGTACCGGCGGCTAGCGTGGAATTCATGCAGTTCGACTCCTCGCGCATGGAATCCGCAATGGGACTGGCAGCTGAACTGCGCAATCGGCCATTGGATGCGCTGATCGCCAATGCAGGGGTCATCCGGGCGCCGCAGAGCCGCGTCGAGGGCCTGCTGGGCCATGAGCTGACCATGAGCACGAATTTCATCGGGCATGCGCGGCTAGTCGGCGAGCTGGCCGAACGCTTCGCCCAGCCGCTGCGGTTCATCGGGCTGGGATCGATGTCCACCCGGATGCTGGCTACCGATCCGCAAAACCTGGCCTTGACCCGCGACTACCATCCATACCGTGCCTATGCGCAGTCCAAGGCGGCAGTGCAAGCCTTCACCTTGGCCCTGGACCACCGGCTGCGCCAGCTGGAACTGCCGGCTCGCGCGCTGGCCATCCACCCGGGGTATTCGCTTTCCGGGCTGACCCCGCAGGTGCCCAACATCAACGAACCGGACTTTGCCAAGCGGCTGATTGGCCAATTGCAGTCCAGTTTCGCGCAGGGCAAACATGAAGGTGCGGTGGCATTGGTCGAAGCGGCATTGGCGCCGGAACTCGAAGACGCGCCCCGAGGCAGCTACTTGGGGCCGAAATACCTCACGAAGGGTCCAACGGCACTGGCCAGCCCGGCGAAAGCGACCCGCGGCAAGGAGCTGCAAAGCAAAGCCTGGGAACTTTTCGTGGAGGCAAACGAAGGCCTCGATCCGTTCGCGCTGTAGGTCCCGGGTGAACTTTCACACCCTTGATTTGGCGAAAAATCAGCAGAATCCGCAAGATGATGCACTTTTTGTCGCTTTCAGCTGGTAAGTTCAACTCTTGATAAGTCCGTGCGACCGTGCGGCGTTCGGGGCCCGGAAGAGGGCTTTGGATCACTAGTCCAGGAGGACCATACATTGGCTATGAACCGTAGCGAACTTGTTGCTGCTGTTGCAGCGAAGACCGAAAACTCCCAGGTTGCCGTTAATGGTGTTCTGGATGCAGTCTTCGAGGTTTTCGTCGACCAGATTTCCAAGGGTGAGAAGGTGTCGATCCCAGGTTGGTTGGCTGTAGAGCGCACCGATCGTGCAGCTCGCACCGGCCGCAACCCACAGACCGGTGAAGCAATCCAGATTCCTGCTGGCCACTCGGTCAAGCTGACCGCTGGGTCGAAGCTGAAGGCTGCTGTAGCCAAGAAGTAAGCTTCCGCTAGAGCTTTGCGCAAGGCCCGCTGTCCGTTCCCGGATTGGCGGGCCTTGCGGCGTTAAGGAACGTTGCAAAAGCCTTCATTGAACCCAAAAATGCTGCCGTTGAGCCAAGAAATCTGCAATTAGTTGAAAAAATCCCGGTTTTCCGCCTGTTTTCCGCAGTTCTGGGGCGAAACGTTTGATATGTTCTCACTGGTAAGACCGTGCGACCGTGCGGCGTTCGGGGCCCGGAAGAGGGCTTTGGATCACTAGTCCAGGAGGACCATACATTGGCTATGAACCGTAGCGAACTTGTTGCTGCTGTTGCAGCGAAGACCGAAAACTCCCAGGTTGCCGTTAATGGTGTTCTGGATGCAGTCTTCGAGGTTTTCGTCGACCAGATTTCCAAGGGTGAGAAGGTGTCGATCCCAGGTTGGTTGGCTGTAGAGCGCACCGATCGTGCAGCTCGCACCGGCCGCAACCCACAGACCGGTGAAGCAATCCAGATTCCTGCTGGCCACTCGGTCAAGCTGACCGCTGGGTCGAAGCTGAAGGCTGCTGTAGCCAAGAAGTAAGCTTCCGCTAGAGCTTTGCGCAAGGCCCGACCCGCTCCGGAGAAATCCAGGAGGCAGGGTCGGGCCTTCTGCTTTATCGGAGCACCGTTTGAGGCGCTCTTCTACTTCGCGTAGAATCAGCTTCGATCGTAGAACTCCGCGAAGAATGGCTGCCCATCGTGTCACAGAAACCCGCAACCCGCGTTATCCGCGGCTGGTTGGCGGCAAGCGTGTGCACCTGGACAGCCTTTGCCGCGCACGCCCACAGTGCGCCTACAGCGCTATCGGTGGTGGCCATGGTGCTCATTACCTGCGTCTCTGCGGCTATCGGCGTCGTGCTGGTGGGCCGGAAGTTCTCCCTGTGGGCGACCAGCCTGGTCGTGCTGCTCAGCCAGGGGCTCTACCACCTGAGCTTGTCGGTGATGAGCCACCAGGGCGGCGACATTTCCGGTCTGGAACACGCGCACCATGCGGGGCGCAATCCAGCGCTGGCGCAGGACATCACCGCGCAGTACGCCAACGTGCATACCGAATCGATGCTCTACGCCCACGTGCTGGCCGCGATCGCCAGCGTACTGGTGCTCTACGGCGGTGAACGCCTGCTCAAGGCCATGGCCGGCTGGCTCACCCTTTCAACGGCCCGGCGGATCCTCTCGCGCATTCGCGTGCAGGTACCTGCTGCCCGGCCGCTTCGTGCCTACTTCCCCTTGCGTTTCCAACTCAAGCTGGCGCAATTGGGAAGACTGCCGGAGCGCCGCGGTCCGCCCTGCTTCATTCTTGCTGCCTGAGTAAAGAATTGAAGCGCCCCGCAAGGGGCTTGGAAGGAACATCATGAGCGTAGTAACCAAGAACATCACCCGACTAGTCGCAGTACTGGCATTCTCCTTGCTGGCTTTCGCCGGCTCGATCGGTGCCGCCAACGCGCACGACCAGTTGATCGGCTCTACCCCGGAGGCCGGGGCCACCATCCAGGAAGTGCCCGAGGACATCACCCTCGAATTCTCCGGCGTGCTCCAGAGCCTATCCGGCGTGGACTCCACGGTGGTCTCGCTGACCCTCGATGGGGAAAAGATCGACACCGAGGCCAAGACCAAGGGCACCAAGGTCACCGTCACCCCGGCCAAGGAGCTGGGCAACGGCGAGTACCAGCTGGCCTACCGCGTGGTCTCGTCTGACGGCCACCCGATCGAGAACAAGATCGGCTTCAGCGTCGACGCGCCACAGGCCGCCCCCACCCTGGTCAGCTCGAGCGCGCCAGCGGCGCCTAGCGACTCCGCAGGGTCCGCCGACCTGGATCCAGGCGCTAACCCGGTCCAGGACCTGGGCAGCTCGATGAGCCCGGTGGTCTGGGTCATCATCGGCGTAGTCATCCTTGGCGGCGCGCTGGGCGTGCTGGCCAAGTTCATGCGCCAGTCCAAGTAGCCCCCACCCTTCCGGTGCGCCCGAGGCCACCGCTGCCTTTGGCGCGCCTGCACACCGAACCCGAAAGCTTGAGAACATGAATTTCCGCAAAACCACTGCACTGGCCCTGGGCCTTGGACTGCTGCTCACCGGCTGCGCGCAGAGCGCCGACGGGCAGCAGCCCGCACCGGCCGCCGAACAGAAAACCGCCGGGCAAGCCGAAGCGCTGGCCACCAGCGAAACCTGGGCCAAGGCCGCCGAGTCGGGCATGAGCGCGGCCTTCGGCATCCTGCACAATAATTCTGGCACCCCGATTGCGCTGCGCAAGATCAGCAATGCCCAGGGCGATCAGATCCAGATCCACGAAATGCGCGGCACCGGCGACGGGATGACGATGGCGCAGCTCGAAGGGGATCTGGTGATCGAACCCGGCAAGGACACGGTGCTGGCACCGGGCGGCCACCACCTGATGTTCATGGACCTGCAGGAACCGCTGGTGGCGGCCCAGACGGCGAGGCTGAAGCTGGAATTCGCCGACGGGTCGAGCACCGAGGTGGACTTCCCGATCCGCAACTTCGACGGGGCCAACGAAAGCTACGACGAGCATGCCGGGGACGGGCATGCCGGGCACTAGCGTCGATCGCCGGGTGCTGCTGGGCACCACCGCGGCCGCAGCGCTGGGCGGGATGCTCACCGGGTTCGGCACCGGAAAGCTGAGCGCTCCAGCGCCAGTGGCCACCGCCAACCCGCAGGGGTACCGCCCGTTCTACGGGAAGTACCAGTCGGGGATCCTCGACGGCCAGCAGGCCCACGCGGTCTTCGCCGGGTGGGATCTGCACTGGCGCGAGGGCTCCAAGAAGGACCAGCTGCGCGCGGTGCTGCAGATGATCACCGATGATGCGGCCCGGCTGGCCAGCGGCCGCGGAGTGCTGGCCGACACCGAACCTGAAATGGCGCACCCCGGAGGCGAGCTGACGCTGACCGTGGGGCTGGGCCAGAGCCTGCTGGATGTGGCCGGGCGCGGGCAGATCGGCACGCTGCCGCGCTTCGCCGGGGACCAGCTCGATGAGCAGTACGGGCAGTGCGATCTGCTGATCCAGTTCTGCGCGCAGGAGCAGACCGTGCTGCACCATGCGGTGCGGGCGGTGTCCAAGAACCTGCGCGGGCTGGGCGCCAGGCGCTTCGCCCAGACCGGGTTCATCAACCCCGGCGGGCGCGGGTTCCGCAACCTGTTCGGCCAGCTCGACGGGATCAACAACCCCGGCGGAGAACTGCGCGAGAGCGCGGTGTTCGGCCAGCCGGGCTGGATCGAGAACGGGACCACCTTGGCGCTGCGCAGGTTCGAGATGGACCTGGACGGCTGGGACGAGGTGGACGGCGCCGGACGGGACCATGCACTGGGCCGCCGGCAGTCCGACGGCGCGCCGCTGTCGGGCGCCAGCGTGGATGATCCGGTGGACCTGGCCGCGGCCAATGAGCTGGGGCTGCCGGCGATCGCGGCCAACGCCCACGTGGCGCTGGCCAAGCCGGCCAGCGCGGATGAGACAATGCACCGGCGGGGCTACAACTTCGACGGGGCGGCTTCCGGGTTGCTGTTCGCCAGCTACCAGCGCGACCCGGCCACCAGCTTCATCCCGGTGCAGCACCGGCTGGCGGCCGCAGATGCGCTGAACACCTGGCTGAAGCCGGTGGGATCGGGCCTGTACGCGATCCTTCCCGGGGTGCGCGAAGGCGGCTACCTGGGGGAGGCGTTGCTGGGCCAGGTGTGAGATGCGCCCAAAGCGGGCTGCCGCGCGGTGACCGGCCGGGCGAAAAATGAGATGATGAGAAGGTTATGGATACAGCACAGCGCACGGTTTCAGTCACCCGCTTCATCCTGCCCGGAATCCTCGCTGCGGCGGTGGCCTTCCTGGCGGCGGTGTTGTTCACCGGGATCGCCCGGCCGGCGGATTTGGCCGATCCCGGGGCTTTCGTGCGCTGGTCGCTGCCCATCTCCCGGGCCATCCACCATGCCTCGATGTCGCTGAGCATCGCCGCGCTGGTTTTCGGTGCGGCGATCATCCCGCGGGCCGCCAAGGTGACCGGCGATGCCGAAGGCCAGGCCCATCCGGCGTTCGCCCGCACGATGAATATCGCCGCCGGGGCCGCGGTGGTGTGGACCCTGTCCGCGGCCACCGTCATGCTGCTGACCTTCTGGGATTTGGCCGGCATCCCGATGAGCCTGGATCCGCAGTATTCGGCCGCGATCCTGGACTACATCCTGTCGATCACCAGCGGGCGGGCCTGGGCCTGGATGGTGGTGATCGCAGCGATCACCAGTTCGCTGGCCCTGGCCGCGCGCTCCAGGACCACGGTGGGGCTCAGCGCATTCTTCTCGCTGTTCGGCATCCTGCCGCTGGCCTTCATCGGCCACGCGGCCGGGGGAGACGACCACTTCGCCGCGGTGAACTCCATCGGCCTGCACCTGCTGGCCGTGGTGCTCTGGTTTGGCGGCATCATGGTGCTGGCCCTGCTCGCTCCGACGCTGGCCGGCGAAGCGCCGGGACGCAAACGCGGGCAGGTGCTGGCCGGGGTGGTGCTCAAGCGCTATTCCGCGCTGGCCACCTTCGCGGTGTTCCTGATGATCGGCTCGGGCCTGGCTTCGGCGGTGATCCGCATCACCGGCTGGGACCAGTGGCTGACCCCGTACGGCATCCTGGTGATCGTGAAGATCCTGATCACCCTGGGGCTGGGCGCACTGGGCCTGTGGCACCGGCGCATGGTGATCCCGCGGCTGCTGGAGGGCAAGTTCACGGCGCTGCGTGCGGCCTGGCAGGTCGTGGCCGGCGAGGTCATCCTGATGGCTGCGGTGATGTCGGTGGCCACCGTGCTGGCGCGCACCGCTCCGCCGACTTCCGATGAGCCTCCGGTGCAAGCGACCCCGGCCCGCCTGCTCACCGGCTACGACCTGCCGCCGGCCCCGGATACCGCCGCGTGGTTCACCACCTGGCGCATGGACTGGATCTGGGTGGCCGTGTGCCTGTTCGGCCTGGCCGTGTACCTGTGGGCCTTCATCAAGCTGGCCCGCCGCGGCGACAAGCCCAGCGTGCTGCGCCTGGCCAGCTGGATCGTGGGCCTTTTCGCGCTGTTCTACGTGACCAGCGGCGCGGTGGCCGTGTACGGCAAGATCCAGTTCTCCACCCACATGGTCGATCACATGTCGCTGACCATGATCGTGCCGATCTTCCTGGTCCTGGGCACCCCGGTCACGCTGCTGCTCAAGGTGCTGGGATCGCGCGTCGACGGCACCCGCGGCCCGCGCGAATGGATCCTCTACCTGGTGCACTCGCGCTACTCGAAGGTCATCACCCACCCGATTTTCGCCGCGGTGAACTTCGCCGGCTCGATCGTCGTCTTCTACTTCACCCCGTTGCTGGAACCGGCCATGCGCTACCACGCGGGCCACGAGCTGATGAACCTGCACTTCCTGCTCACCGGATACCTGTTCGCGCTGTCGCTGGTGGACGCCGACCCGGTCCCCAAGCGCTACCCGTACCCGATGCGCCTGGTGGTGCTGCTGGCCACCGTCGCCTTCCACGCTTTCTTCGGGGTGGCGCTGATGAGCACCGAAACCCTGCTGGCCCCGGACTACTTCGGGAACATGGGCCGCACCTGGGGCGGCACCGCACTGGAAGACCAGGTGGTGGGTGCCGGGGCGATGTGGGCGATCGGCGAAGTGCCGACCCTGGTCCTGGCCATTTTCGTGGTCATCTCGTGGCTGCGCCAGGACAAGAAGGACACCAAGCGCTACGACCGCCAGGCCGAGCGTGACAACGACGCCGAGCTGGCTGCCTACAACGAAATGTTCGCCCGCTTCAAGCAAGCCGACCGAAGGGACCCACGTGCCTAGCACCAAGAAAATCCTCGCCGCCTCCCTGGCGGTGTGCGCGCTGCTGGCCGCAAGCGCCTGCTCCGCGCAGTCCGAAATGCCGCAGGACGAAACGCACAAGATTGCCGTGCAGGGCACCGCGACGCCCAGCGCATCGCAAGAGCCGCAAGAGCCTGCCCAGCCGGAAGAAATGACCACCGCGCAGGTGGCCACCACGGCCGGCGCAGTGATGGCCGCCGAGCTCGGCTTCCCCTCCAGCGCCAAGATCCAGGGCGAGGACCTCGAATCCCTGGCCACGCCGCCCACCGATACGCTCAAGGACCTGGTGGTCCTGCCGTCCCAATGCTCGGCTCCGATCGAGGACTTGAACTGGTCGCCGGTGCAGCTGGGCACCGAGGCGGCGCGCACCGACTTCACCAACGAGAACCAGTCGATCACCGGGTCGGTGGAGGTGGCCAAGCTCGGCGACGAGGCGGAGAAGGTGGCGGCGCACAATGCGAACGTGGCCACCATCCTGGAGGAATGCAAGAGCGTGAAGCTCAACGGGCTGGACTACCGCGAGACCCTGGCATTCTCCGATCCGGGCGTGCAGGATGCCGATTCGGCCCTGTACTACAGCCGTGATGGGCAGTACGCGCAGGATTCGCTGGTGCTGATCAAGAGCACCGGGGAGTATGCGGTGATGGTCTCCTTCCTCTCGGCGACCTCGCTGCAGGATGCCGCCTTCAACCAGGTGGCCACCGGCATCATGGACACCGTGCTCGCGCAGCTGCCCTAGCTCGCCGCCCCGGCAGGGAATAGAAGCCCTGGGCCTGCGGTTACACCAGCAGACCGTGAGCGAGTTTCACACTTTTCTCAATGTTGCTTAACACCGTTAGCCCCAGCGGGCCGCGGTGGCAGATAATTGAGGTTCGAATTGCCGCAGCCGCGGCGACAGCGAAAGGATCACCATGAGCACTTCCGAATCCGTCCGCGCCAATTACAAGGTGCGCGCCAGCGAACTGCTGGGCCGCAACTGGCTGAATACCGGCGGCAAGCAACTGGATCTGGACGCATTGCGCGGCAAGATCGTGCTCCTGGACTTCTGGACCTTCTGCTGCATCAACTGCCTGCACGTGCTCGACGAGCTGCGCCCGCTGGAGGAGCAGTACAAGGACGTGCTGGTCACCGTCGGCGTGCACTCCCCGAAGTTCGAGCACGAAGCGGATCCGGATGCGCTGGCCGCCGCAGTGGAGCGCTATGAAATCCACCACCCGGTGCTCGACGACCCGGAATTGGTCACCTGGCAGGCCTACGGTGCCCGCGCCTGGCCTACCCTGGTGGTATTGGATCCCGAAGGCTACATCGTCGCGCATCTGTCCGGCGAGGGCCACGCCCAGGGCCTGGGCTCGCTGGTCGAGGATCTGGTAGCCGAGCACGAAGCCAAGGGCACGCTGCACCGCGGCAACGGTCCGTACGTGGCACCGGCAGCCCGCGAGGGCGACCTGCGCTTCCCGGGCAAGGCGATCGCCCTGGCCAACGGCAACTTCCTGGTGGGCGATTCGGGCCACCACCGCCTGGTCGAACTGGCCGGCGACCTGTCCACCGTGGTGCGCACCATTGGCGCCGGGGTCAAGGGCTATGCCGACGGGGACGCTGCCACCGCGCAGTTCAACGAACTGCAGGGGCTGGCCGCATTGCCGGCGGAACTGGCCGCCGAAGTCGGCTACGACGTGATCGTCGCCGACACCGTCAACCACCGCCTGCGCTCGGTGAACCTGGCCACCGGCGCCGTGGGCACCCTGGCCGGCAACGGCGTGCAGCGCCTGCTGGATTCGGAGAACGCCCGCCAAGAAGTCCAGCCCACCGAGCTGGGCACCGATGCGCTGAATATTTCGCTCTCGTCCCCATGGGATGTGCTCTACCACCCATCGGGGCAGGTCATCGTCGCGATGGCCGGAACCCACCAGATCTTCGCCTTCGATCCGCGCACCGGCGCCGTGTCGGTCTTCGCCGGCACCGGGCTGGAAGGCCTAACCGATGGCGCGCCGGATGAGGCCTGGTTCGCCCAGTCCTCGGGCCTGGCACTGGATGGCGAAAACGTGTGGATCGCCGACTCGGAAACCAGCGCCCTGCGCTGGATCGAGGTTGAAGAAGGCAAGGCCAAGAGCGTGAACACCGCGGTGGGCACCGGCCTGTTCGACTTCGGCTTCCGCGATGGCGATGCGCAGCAGGCGCGCCTGCAGCACCCGCTGGGCGTGGCCGTGCTGCCGGACCACTCGATTGCCATCGCCGACTCCTACAATGGCGCGGTGCGCCGCTTCGATCCGGCCACCAAGACTGTCTCCACCCTGGCCAAGGGCCTGAAGGAACCGGCCGACGTGCTGGTGGACACCACCGTGGACGGCGATCCGGTGCTGCTGGTCGTGGAGACCAACTCCCACCAGCTGGTGCGCATCCCGATCCCTGCCGAAGCACTGGTGGTCGACCAGGGCGCCAGCCAGACCCAGCGCCCCAAGACCCGGGTGCAGTCCGGCAAGCACGGGATCCTGGTCCGCTTCGCCGCACCCAAGGGGCAGAAGCTCGATGACCGCTGGGGCGATCCGACCCAGCTGAAGATCTCGGCCAGCCCGGAGGAACTGATCCTCGACGGCGCCGGCACCTCGGTGGGCCTGTCCCGTACCCTGGAACTGAACCCGGAGGTGGCCGAAGGCGTGCTGCACATTACCGCCCGCGCGGCGGCCTGCGATGGCGAACCGGGCGGCGAGATTCCCGATCACGCGGCCTGCCACCTGTACCAGCAGGACTGGGGCATCCCGGTGGTGCTGGACGCAGAGGGCGAGGACGAACTGCTCCTTGACCTGCGTGGCGTGAACTAGCCCCGGCCCGAAGCATGCATCAGGCGCACCAGGGATGGTGCGCCTTTTGCGTGCCCGTCGGCGAACGCCCGGGCAGCGCCGCAGCAAGAATCTGAGGAAACCTCAGCATTTTCCTGCCCGGGTGGCTAGACTGGAGGGCGGGAGGAGCCGGAGGGATCTGGCGGTAGCTATGGCGTCGAAAATGTTCCGTGCACTGGAAGTACCAAATTACCGGTTGTGGGTGATCGGTGCGCTGGTCTCCAATATCGGAACCTGGATGCAGCGCGTGGCTCAGGACTGGCTGGTGCTCACCGAGCTCACCGACCACGATGCAGTGGCCACCGGCATCACCACCGGCCTGCAGTTCCTGCCCGTGCTGCTGCTGGGCCCCTATGCCGGACTGATCGCCGACCGCTTCGACAAGCGCCGGTTGCTGATCCTCACGCAGAGCTTCATGGGAGTCTGCGCCCTGGTCCTGGGCCTGCTGGTGGTTACCGGCACGGCGCAGCTGTGGCATGTCTACGTGCTGGCTACGATGCTGGGCATCGGCGCCTCCTTCGACGCCCCGGCACGCCAGGCGTTCGTCTCCGAGGTGGTTCCCGGCACCCACCTGGCCAACGCGGTGGCGTTGAACAGCGCCAACTTCAACTTGGCCCGGCTGGCCGGACCCGGCGTGGCCGGTGCGGTCATCGCCCTGGTGGGCACCGGACCGGCGTTCCTGCTCAACGGCACCTCATTCCTCGCGGTGATTTTCTCGCTGGTGTTCATGCGCAAGGACGCACTGAACCCTTCCAAGCCGGTCGCGCGCGCCAAGGGGCAGGTGCGGGAGGGCTTGGCCTACGTGAAGAACCGCAAGGACCTGGTGCTGATCTTCTTCCTGGCCGGCGTGATCGGCACCTTCGGGCTGAACTTCCAGATGACCAACGCGCTGATGGCCACCGAGGTCTACGGGGTAGGAGCAGGGGAGTACGGCATCCTGGGCTCGATCATGGCCGTGGGCACCTTTGGCGGGGCACTGTTCGCCGCCCGGCGTTCGGCTCCGCGCTGGCGCTTCCTGATCGGCGGCGGCGTGTTCTTCGGCATCGCCGGGATTGCCAGTGCGTGGATGCCCAACTACATCGCGTTCGCGCTGGTGCTGATCCCGGTGGGACTGGGGTCGCTGACCTTCTTGAACAGCTGCAACACCATGGTGCAGACCTCGGTGCCCCCGGAGTACCGGGCGCGCGTGCTGGCGCTGTACCTGATGGTGGTGATGGGCGGTACGCCCATCGGCTCGCCGCTGATCGGCTGGTTCGCTGAACTGTTCGGGATCCAGATCGCCGTGACCATTGGCGCCGGGTTGTCGCTGGCCGCCAGCTTGGCAGCGCTGGTGGTCTGGCAGAAGTTCAAGACCAACGCGGTGCCGCTGCGCAGCCAGTTCCGCGAACTGCTCGGACGCTAGCCGGCCACCTGTTCGCCGCCGGCCACCGGAACCACGGAAACTTCGGTGGTGCTGGTGGTCAGCTGCGCGGTGAAGGAGTAGTCATCCTTGACGGTCTTCTTGGCCTTGGCGCCGGTGCGCAGATCCTGCTCGGTCAGGGTCAAGGTAGCGGTGGCCTTCAGCGGGGACAGCACCCAGGCGCCGTTGTAGTAGTTCACTTCAATGGTGGGGTACTTCGCGATGGACCAGTCGATGGTTGCCGGGTCCACGCGCGCCGAGGTGCTGTAGGCGAACGGGCATCCGGCAGGCATCAGCACCTGCTCGCTGGCGCACTCGTTGAGGTAGTTCTTCACCTTGGCATTGATGGCAGCGATGAATTCCTTGGTCGGCTCGGTCTTCAGCGCGATCTCCACCGGCTCCTTGGCAGGCTTGGTGACCACCATCCCGCGGGTGTCGGCCGCAAAGTTCTTGGTGCTGAAGCTCGCGTCGAGGATCGAGGGGTAGAACACCGGAAGGGTGCTCACGCCAGCCGATAACGGGATCTTCTGCTCGTTGACCGTGACCTCGTTGACGGTGTTGGCCTTGATCTTCACGCTGGGCAGCGTGCTTGGCTCGAAGGCCCACTTGTCGAACAGCAGCCAGGATTTGCCGGCATGGCGCAGCGTGTAGGTCGATTCCTTGTCCACGCCGTGGGCCTTGTAATGCGCGGTGACGGTGCGCAACTGCTCATCGCCCTCTACCGCCTGGGCCTTGTCGGTGGAGAAATCCGTAATTCCGGCCTGGGTGCGCTTGAGCACGTCCCCATCCAGGGCAACAGCATCGCCCTGCGGGACCTGGGCCTGCATCAGGCCCAGGGCTTCGGCGCCTTCGCCCCTGGCCAGATGCTGCTGCAGTGCCTGCACCTGGTGCTGGGGGGAGAAGAGCGTACGGTTGGCGGCGATCGTTCCGGCAATGACCAGAACGACGACAGCCGCTGCAGCCAATGCCCAGCGAAGAGCCAGGCGGGCAGCGGAGATCGGCGTGGAATTACGAGTGTTCATCAGTAGCTAGGCTATCTGGTTTCCGGGCCCAGACCGAAAACGGCGTGCTGGAAGAGCCAGGTATTACTAACGGCGGCGCTTGCGGTTGCCGAAGAAGCCGCGGATCAGCTCGCGGCCAAGCACCTTGGCGGCGCCCATGGCCATGTCCATCATCGGGTTCTCTTCTTGGCGCGGTTGGCTCTGGCGTGGGGCGCTTTCCCGTCGGGGCTCCTTCGCCGGTTCGGGAGCAGTCGCTGGCGCCGGCGCCGCGGCCCGGGTTTTGGCCTCGAGCATTTCGCGGGCAGAATCACGATCCACTGCGGCGCTGTACTGCGCAGCCAGCGTCGAAGTGCCACGGACCTGGGCCATCACCTCAGGTGAGGCCGGGCCGATGTTGGACCCCGGCGAGGACATCTTGGTCCACGCTACCGGGGTCGGTGCACCTTTCTCGCCCAGCACGGTGACCACAGCCTCGCCGACACCGGCCTGGGTCAGTGCTTCCTGCAGGTCCAGCTCACCGGTTGGGAAGGTCTTGATGATCTGCTTGAGCGCGCTCTGGTCCTTGGCGGTGAACACGCGCACCGCATGCTGGATGCGGTTACCCAGCTGGCCGAGCACCTCATCGGGCAGGTCGGTCGGGGACTGGGTGATGAAGAACAGGCCCACGCCCTTGGAGCGGATCAGGCGCACGGTGTTGATGATCGCATCGCTGAACGCCTTGGTCGCATCCTTGAAGAGCAGGTGGGCCTCGTCGAGGAAGAACACCAGCTTGGGCTTCTCCAGGTCCCCGGCTTCTGGCAGGTCCTCGAACATGTCGGCCAGGAGCCACATGAGGAACGTGGAGAAAAGCATTGGCTGGGAGCTGACCGAGGGCAGTTCCAGGATGTTGATGACGCCCGCGCCGTCGCGCACCTGCAAGAAGTCCGCGGTATCGAACTCCGGCTGCCCGAAGAACTGGTCCAGTCCCTGGGTCTGCATGATCGTGATGCCGCGCAGGATCACCGATGCGGTGGATGAGGAGACGCCGCCCAGGGCGGCCAGCGCCGGGGCGCCGTCGTCGCTGAGCAGGAAGCTGATCACAGCTTTCAGGTCGCTGAGGTCATCCAGCGGCAGCTTATTGGAATCGGCGTAATGGAAGATCAGCTGCAGGCATTCTTCCTGGGTTTCGTTCAGTTCCAGGACACGGGCCAGCAAAATCGGGCCGAAGGCGTCCACGCTGGCGCGTACCGGGACGCCCTGCCCATTGCCACCCAGGCTGAGGAACTCGACCGGGTTGGTGCGCGCAACGAATTCGTGGCCGAGCTCGGCCAGTCGGGCACTGAGCTTCTCCGACGGTTCGGCAGGCTGCGCCAGGCCGCTCAGATCGCCTTTGACATCGGCGAGGAAAACCGGAACCCCGGCCACGGAGAGCTGTTCTGCCATGGTCTGCAAGGTGACGGTCTTGCCGGTGCCGGTGGCACCAGCGATCAGGCCGTGGCGGTTGAGCATTTTCAACGGCAGGCGGACCTGCGCGGTTGGCTCGGCCTTGCCGCCGATCAGTGCAGCCCCGAGCTCCAAGCAATCGGATTCGAAGTTGTAGCCTTCAACGAGGCTGGTCAGCAAAGTATTCGTTTCCTGGGTCATGGCTTCACTCTATTGCTTTTAGAACGGGTGCAACAGACGCTGGACGAAAGTTTGGGTGCGGGGGTTGGCAGGCGTGCCGAGCACCTGGGCCGCCGGACCGGTCTCCACGACCACCCCGCCATCCATGAACACCACGGTGTCGGCCACATCCCGGGCGAAGGCCAGCTCGTGGGTCACCAGCACCATGGACCAGCCCTCCTGGGCCAATTCCTTGATGACCGTGAGCACCTCGCCGACCAGCTCCGGATCCAGTGCGCTGGTGGGTTCGTCGAAGAGCAGCAGATCCGGCTGCTGCATCAGCGCGCGGACAATGCCCACGCGCTGCTGCTGGCCGCCGGACAGGGAGTTCGGGTAGGCGTCGGCCTTGGCTTCAAGGCCCACGCGGGCCAGCAGCTTCTTCGCCTGCGCCAGGACCTGGTCCTTGGGACGCTTTTGCACCTCGATCGGCCCGATGCTCACGTTCTGCAGCACCGTCAGATGGGGGAACAGGTGATGTCCCTGGAACACCATCGCCGAACGCTTGCGCAGGATCTGTGCGGCCTTGGGTTTCATCCCGGCGCTGAAGGAAACTTCCGGCCCGCCGGCGAATCCGACGGTGCCGGCATCGGCGATTTCCAGGCCGTTCAGGCAACGCAGGGCGGTGGTCTTGCCAGAGCCCGACGGGCCAATCAGTGCCAGCACTTCACCGGAATGCACGGTGAAGTCGATGCCCTGGAGCACCTGGTTCTCGCCGAAGGCCTTATGCAGGGCGGTGACGGAGAGCAGGGCGGAATTACTTGGCGACATACTTTTCAAGCCTTCCTTCAACAGAGTTTTGCAGAGCCGAGAGCACCAGGCAGATGACCCAGTAGATGGCTGCGGCTTCGCAATAGAGCAGCAGGAACTCGTAGGTGGAGGCCGTGATTTCCTGGGCCTTGCGGAACATTTCGGTGACCAGGATGGTGGAGGCCAGCGAGGTGTCCTTGACCAGGGAAATGAAGGAGTTCGACAGCGGCGGCACAGCCACCCGGGTGGCCTGCGGCAAGATCAGCCGGTACAGGGTGCGCGTGCGCGACATGCCCAGGGTGTAGCCGGCTTCCCATTGGCCCTGGGGGACCGAGAGGATCGCGGCACGAATGATTTCAGCGGCGTAACCGCCGATGTTCAGGCTGAAGGCGATGATGGCACTAGGCCACGGGTCGATGGTCAGCCCCACCGAAGGCATGCCGTAGAAGATGACGAACAGCTGCACCAGCAGCGGCGTGCCGCGAATGATGGAGATGTAGATCCGGGCAATCGAGGAGATGACCCGGTTCTTGCTGATCCGCATCAGCGCCATCAGCAAGGCGATGACCAGGCCCAAGGCCATGCTGATCAGGGCCAGCGGAATGGTTGCCGTGATCGCCCCGAGGGCTAACGGCCCGAGCGAGTCGAGGAATAACTGCCATTTCGAATCCATGGGCTACCTTTTGCGCAAATGAGACTGGCTCCACGCGTTCTTACGTGTGGAGCCAGTCTACTTATAGTGTTTGCTACTTGCTGACGTCTTCGCCGAAGTACTTCTCGGAGATCTTTGCCAGTTCCCCCTCGGCGCGCAGCTCCTCGAGCGCGGTGTCAATGGCCTGGGCCAGTTCAGTGGAATCCTTGCGCAGGGCTACAGCGGATTCGCTCTTCTCCTCGGATTCGGCAGCGATCTTGATGCTGTCATCCGGGTTGGTCTTCTGCGCATCCAGGAACGTCAGCTTGTCGTTCACGGTGGCATCGACACGGCCCTGCTTGAGCAGGGTGATCGACTGGGCCCAGCCTTCCACCGGCTCGACGTTCGCGCCGGCGGCCTTGGCGGTCTCGTAGAAGTTGCTGGTCAGCGACTGCGCGGTGGTCTTGCCCTCCAACGTCTCGAAAGAGGTGATCTCGCTGTTATCGCTCTTGGTCACCACCACGCCGGTGGAGACGGTGTAAGGCTCGGTGAACAGGTACTTCTCTTCGCGTTCCGGGTTGATCGAGACCTGGTTGGCGATGGCATCAAAACGCCCGGCATCCAGTCCGGCGAAGATCGCGTCCCACTGGGTTTCCTGGAACTTGACCTCGACGCCCATCTTCTCGCCGACGGCTTCGATGACCTCGACGTCGTAGCCGGTCAGCTCGTTGCCCTCGTGGTAGGAGAACGGGCGGTAGGTGCCTTCGGTGCCCACGGTCAGCACGCCCGAATCCTGGACCTTCTTCAAGGTGGCTCCGGTGTCCGCCGAGGACTTGGCGCCACCGGATTCGCTTGCGGAGGTCGATGGGCCTGCCGAGCCGCAGGCGCTCAGTGACAGGGCGATAATTGCGGCAGTAGCCAGCAGTGGTGCGGTGCGCTTCATGGTGACCTCGCTAGGGGAGTGGATAAAAGCTGTTGTCCTACTGAACACTCTAGTGATGATCGCTTATTCCTGCAGGTGGAAGTTACGCTAAATTCCGAGGACGATCGCCAGCAGCATCATCAGCGGGATCGCGCAGATGGTGGTGACCAAGACCGTGTCCTTCGCGATTACCACCCCGTGGTCATAGCGCATGGCCGTCACGAAAATGTTCTGCGCAGTTGGCAGGCCGGCCATGATGACCGACGCCACCAGCAGCTCGCCACGCAGATTGAATACCCAGTAGGCCAGTGCCCAGGCCAGGAACGGGTGGAGCAGCAGCTTGGCCCCGGCGGCGATCAGCACGTCGGCGCGGCGGCCTGACTTCTTTTCCAGCGGCTTGGAACCCACCAAGGAGATGCCGAAAGCCATGAGCATGGCGGGAATCGAGGCGCCGGCAATCAGGTCGATCGGTTCGAGCACGATGGAGGGCAATTCGATGCCGGTCAGCGCGACGGCCAAGCCGAGCAGCGACCCGATGATCATCGGGTTCTTCGCGGTGGCCAGCAGCAAAGCGATCGGGGTGGTGCGGTGCCGCGAGGTGGTGGCATCCAGCATCGCCAGATTGATCGGCTGGTAGAGGGCCAACTGGAAGAGGATGATCGGTGCCGCGTAGGACATGTCGCCGAGCACGTACAACGCGATGGGCAGGCCCAAGTTGGCGGAGTTCACCGTGGAGGCGGACATTGCCGCGATGATGCTTTCCGAGGCCGGGCGCTTGAGCATCCGGGCCGTCGCCAGGTAGTAGAGCACCGCGGTCAGCGCCGCGGACAGGGCGGCAACCCAGAGCAGCGGCCCGAGCACGGAAACCGGATCGGACTCGGCCAAGGTGGTGAACAGCAGGGCGGGGCTGGCCACGAAGAAGGTGACCCGGCTGAGCACATGGCGGCCTTGCTCGCCCAGCACCCCGGTGCGGCCCACCAAGTAGCCGACGAGAATGACAACCCAAATGATGGAGAAGCCTTCGAGGACTCCGGTCATCGTGCTCCTTCGCTGGCTATCAGAAGACCAACAACGCCGGAGCACCATTGGTGCCCCGGCGTTCGCTTGAGCGGGCGACGGGAATCGAACCCGCGTATCGAGCTTGGGAAGCTAGCGCTCTACCATTGAGCTACGCCCGCAGTGCACCGAGCGGCCTATTGACGGCCCGGGCATCAAAAGCATATCCCACGAATCCCGCGCACCGGAAAACGGCACGGAAAATCGTGGCCAAAGTTACGCAATGCCTATTCGGAGGGCTTCTCGTTGAGCAGCTGCTCGCGCAGGATCGCCACCCCATCGGCCGGGACCTCGAAGCTGAGCTCGTCGCCGGGGTTCACCACGAAGCCGGTGTTCTCCAAGGCGCGCACCACGGTGGCGCCCTGGACCTTCACGCCGTAGGGCGCCATGTCGATGTACGAGGAAGGGATGCGCTCCAAGGTGGTGAAGACCGCTACCACGGCCTCGCCGGAAGGGTTGGTCAGCATCATCGGCTGGGCATTCTTGTTCTCGCCGGTGACCTCTTCACGGGAGAGGAAATACACCTCGGCGCTCATGAAAGCGCCGATGACCGAGCCGGACAGCTCAGGTTTGTTGAGCCCGGCCTGCAGCATCATTTCGAAATGCGTCTTGGGCTGTGCCCGCTGCTTGTCCATTGGCGTTTCGATGATCGCATCCGGGACCTGGTCTGGTTCTTGGCCTTCAGCGGCGGCGGAGGTGTTCTCGTTGCTCATGTACTACAGCATGTCGCGATAAACCCCCAGGTGCAAACGCCGAATGCGGTTAATTCGGGGTAAAGGCCTAAAATGGCAGATGAGCACACACGATTGAATCAAGGACTGAGCATGCCTGAATTCCGTTACGAGGATCTTCTGCCAATTGGCGAAGATACCACCCCGTACCGCAAGATTTCCTCCGAAGGTGTCGAAGTTGTCGCCGGCCCGGATGGAAAGAACTTCCTGAAGGTCGCGCCGCAGGCACTGGAGCAGCTGGCCGAGACCGCGCTGCACGACATCTCGCACTACCTTCGCCCGGCCCACCTGCAGCAGCTGCGCAATATCCTCGACGACGAGGATGCCAGCCCGAACGACAAGTTCGTCGCCCTGGACTTGCTGAAGAACGCCAACATCGCCGCCGGCGGCATCCTGCCGATGTGCCAGGACACCGGTACCGCGATCGTCATGGGCAAGCGCGGCCAGCGCGTGCTGACCGAAGAGCAGGACGAGATCTCGCTCTCGCGCGGCATCTACAACGCCTACACCCGCCTGAACCTGCGCTACTCGCAGCTGGCTCCGATCACCACCTGGGAAGAGAAGGCCACCGGCAACAACCTCCCGGCGCAGATCGACCTCTACGCGAACACCAAGGACGGCGCTGACACCAGCTACAAGTTCCTGTTCATGGCCAAGGGCGGCGGATCGGCCAACAAGTCCTTCCTGTACCAGGAGACCAAGGCGATCCTCAACGAGAACTCGATGCTGAAGTTCCTCGATGAGAAGCTGCGCTCGCTGGGCACCGCCGCGTGCCCTCCGTACCACCTGTCCATCGTCATCGGCGGCACCTCGGCCGAGATGGCGTTGAAGACCGCGAAGTACGGTTCGGCCAAGTACCTGGATTCGCTGCCGACCGAAGGCGCGATGACCGGCCGCGGCTTCCGCGACACCGAGCTGGAAGACAAGGTCCTTGAGCTGACCCGCCACTTCGGCATTGGCGCGCAGTTCGGCGGCAAGTACTTCTGCCACGATGTGCGCGTGGTGCGCCTGCCTCGCCACGGCGCCTCGCTGCCGGTGGCCATCGCAGTATCCTGCTCGGCTGACCGCCAGATGCTGGCCAAGGTCACCGAAGCGGGACTGTTCGTCGAGCAGCTGGAAACCGATCCAGCCCGCTTCATGCCGGCGGAGGACCACCCGGCCCTGGCCGCGCACGACGACGAGACCGATGGCGTCACCGGCACCGGTGGCTCTTCGGTGGTCAAGATCGACCTGAACAAGCCGATGAGCGAAATCCTGGCCGAACTGACCAAGTTCCCGGTCAAGACCCGCTTGTCGCTGTCCGGTCCACTGGTTGTGGCCCGCGATATCGCACACGCCAAGGTCAAGGAACGCCTGGATGCTGGCGAGGAAATGCCGCAATACCTCAAGGACCACCCGGTCTACTACGCAGGTCCTGCCAAGACCCCAGAAGGCATGCCTTCGGGTTCCTTCGGCCCAACCACCGCAGGCCGCATGGACTCCTACGTGGACCAGTTCCAGGCTGCCGGCGGCTCGATGGTCATGCTGGCCAAGGGCAACCGCTCCAAGCAGGTCACCGAGGCATGCAACACCCACGGCGGCTTCTACCTGGGCTCCATCGGCGGCCCGGCGGCACGCCTGGCCCAGGATTGCATCAAGAAGGTCGAGGTGCTCGAATACGAGGAACTGGGCATGGAAGCGATCTGGAAGATCGAGGTCGAGGACTTCCCGGCCTTCATCGTTGTCGATGACAAGGGCGAGGACTTCTTCGCTGAGACCTTGAAGCCGACCTTCACCGGCATTCCGGTGCGCGCGAAGTAATTTTCCAGCGCTCTGGGCAGGAACCACCTGCCATGAACTGCTCCCCAAAAGTTGGACTGTAGAAGCCAGCAACTTTTGGGGAGCATTTTCATGCCGTCCGGCGGCACGCAACCTGGAAAACCGTTCCCGGGATTGCATGCCGGTGCGGAGGGCAGATTCCAGGATGCTCCCGCAGAGGGGCAGGGTGCTGACGAGGCTACTTCGTGTGAACTTGCTGCTTCGCGTCCCGGGCACTAGATAATATTGGACGCTAGTACTGGATGCCCCGCTGCACCCTGATTCGGGCACCGCCCAACGCCCAGCGGATTGCGGGCAGAGCCGCGAAATGGCGACTCGCAGCGGCAATTTTCGTGGTTCCGGCGGTTCTGGTGGACCTGGCAGCGGCCTGTTCCAGACCGGGCTACTGGGTGAAGCCGAAGCCCCAGTCGCGGTACGGCGGAAGGAAACGCAGGACCATCAAGTCCTCGTCCACGACAACATCTTCGCCGGCCTTCTTGGATTTTTCGTGCGGCTCTTCGTCTTTGGCTTTCGCGGGTTCTTTCTCGATAGCTGCCTTTGCTTCGCTTTGCTCGGCATCCGCTATCGAGGCGGCCAGCATCTGGTGGTACTCTTCGAACGTTTCCGCTCCGGAAGCAAGCATCGCTTCGGCATGCTCGACGCCGACATAGCGCACATGCCACGGCTCGTACTTGTAGCCGGTGATCTCTTCCTTGCCCTGGGGGTAGCGGATGATCAGGCCGTATTCTGCCGCGTGCTCGGCAATCCACAGGCCAGCCGGGGTCTGGCCGAATTCTGCTTTCAATTCGGCGCGGCTATCGGTGTAGCCCAGGTCTGCCGCCAAACCGAGCTGGTGCTCGCTGGTTCCGGGGCGCGCAGAAATCCGTTCGGCATAAGCGGTGCCGTACTTGGCTTGGTACTGGTTGAACAAGACCGCCTGGCGCTGGTATGAACGGTATGCGCTCAGCAGCTTGATCGAATGGCCGGCAGCGCGCGCATCAGCAATGAACGCTTCAATGGCCTCTGCCGCCTCGGGACGCAGGGTCATCGAGCTGCCGGCAACACCAACTAGCTTGCCGGGAACGTAGTCCTCCGGCGAAAGCTTCGTGGTGGGGTTGATCAAGGCCAAGGGGCTCGATGCCTTCGACAGCTGCGAGCTCTCGACGGCAGGCAGATCCTCGGCCGGCGCAGCGAGTGCGGCGGTGCCGGAGAGCAGCAATGCCGATGCGAGTACGGTGCCAGTCAGCGCGGAGGCTAGGCGCATGTTGAATAAACCCTTGCGTTGCGGAGCGATGATGGGAAATCCCAGCTTAACGATAGCTGGAAACGCTGGGTAATTGGTGGGAAATCTGCGACCAGCTGGTGAACAGGATGCGGCCAGTGATCTCGACTCACTGTACATAATTGGCCTAATAGTTCGGCTGCCGGGGAAAGTCAGGATAAATTTATACGCGTGTTGTATTCAGATGGTGACATTCGTCGAGAAATAGCGTCCGGTGAGATTGGGCTAGAGCCCTTTGACCCGCAGATGGTCCAGCCCGCATCCGTGGATGTTCGACTTGACCGGTTCTTCCGGCTTTTCGATAACCACAAGTATGCGCACATCGATCCTTCGGTGGAGCAAGATGAACTGACGCGCCTGGTCGAGGTCGACCCCGATGAGCCATTCATCCTGCACCCGGGCGAATTCGTGCTCGGCTCGACCTACGAAGTGGTGACCTTGGGCCACGGCGTGGCCGCGCGGCTGGAAGGCAAGAGCTCCTTGGGCCGCCTTGGCCTGCTGACCCACTCCACCGCAGGGTTCATTGATCCAGGGTTCTCCGGCCACGTGACCTTGGAACTGTCCAACATGGCTACTTTGCCCATTAAGCTGTGGCCGGGATCGAAGATCGGCCAGCTGTGCTTCTTCAAGCTGACGTCGGACACCGAGCATCCATACGGTTCGGGACCCTACGGCAACCGCTACCAGGGCCAGCGTGGCCCCACGGCTTCGCGCAGCCACCTGAACTTCCACCGGACCATCATCGAGAACTAAGCGGCAGTACCGCTCAGGATCCCGCAAACGGCGCTGGCCCCCAACATTTGTTGGGGGCCAGCGCCGTTTGCGGCTGGAAGCTACGCGGTGACCTTCTTGGGCGACCGGATTGGCAGGAGCAGGAGCAGGCCGAGCGCCAAGACCACCAGGATGCCCAGGATGCCGTAACGCTGGGCTTGGCCGGATGCCACCAGCGGGGTAGCGATGGCGATGGCTCCGGCAAACAACGCCGGTGCCAGGAAGGACACGGCGCGACCGGTGGTCGCGTACAACCCGAAGAGCTCTCCTTCGCGTCCTTCGGGAATCAAGCGCGAGAGGTAGGAGCGGGAAGCTGCCTGTGCCGGTCCGACGAACAAGCACAGCAGCAGGCCGAAGATCCAGAAGCCCGCGGCTTCGGGGGAGAAGAAGACTCCGGCGCCGGCAACCAGCAGGCCGATCAGCGAACCGACAATGACCGCCTTCGGGCCTGCCAAGTCATCGATGCGGCCGCCAAGCACCGCGCCAAGGGCCGCAACGACGTTGCCGACGATCGCGAAGATGATCACTTCGGTCAATTCGAAACCGAAGGTGCCCGCGGCAATGACGCCGCCGAAGGTGAAGATGGCGGCTAGCCCGTCGCGGAAGACGGCGGAGGAGCAGAGGAAGAAGAGCAGGTTGCGGTCGCTGCGCCACAGTTCCCTGATGTTGTTGAACAGCACCTTGTAGGTAAGCATCAGCGGGATTTTCTTCGAGGTGCTCGGTGGCGCTTCGGGGATCACGAAGAACAGCGGCAGCGCGAAGAGCAAGCACCAAACGGCAGAGAACACTGCCACCCAGCGCAAGTTCAACGATTCTTCGGTGCTGGCACCTGGCCAGTCCACGATTGGCTGCACGAACAGGAAGAGCACCAGGGCGAGGGCGAGGATTCCGCCGACGTAGCCCATGCCCCAGCCGAAACCGGAGACCTTGCCGACCGTTGCCTTGGTGGAAATCTGGTTCAGCACCGCGTTGTAGTTCACGCCGGCGAATTCGCCGAAGACCGACATGGCCGCGACGAGGATCGCGCCGAACCAGAGGTAGGAAGGGTCGGGGTAGACGAAGAAGCAGGCCGCGCAGATGGCGACGAGAACCAGGGTGTTGACCACGATCCACAGCTTGCGCCGCCCGGCAACATCGGCGCGAAGCCCGGTGACGGGCACCAGCAGGGCGATGGCCAGTCCGCCGATGGCCAGTGCCTGCGAGAGGACCAGCGACGCATGGTCGGTGTCGCCGAATAGCTCGCTGGTGAGATAGACGGTGAACACGAAAGTGATCATGACAGCGTTGATCGCGGCTTGTCCCCAATCCCAGCTGGCCCACGCCCAGGTGTACTTATTAAGCCACTTTTCACGAATCGCCGACGGTTCGACCTGATTGATTCCCATGCTGGCATCGTACCTGCAACAGGTAATCAGGCGATGAATAGGAACGACCTTTTGGAGAATAGCGGCTAGCTTGGAAAATCAGCTGGTCGCGGAAAACGCAGGGAATATTCCTTAAAGCGCACATTCGTGCGATTGCAGGCAGGCCACGGCTGATAAAATTACAGATGCAGGCGCTTTTCGAAGTGCTCTGGATACTCTGCCCACCACCAGCCGACAGAGGAAAAGCGTGCTAATAATTCTCACTGCGCTGTTTGCCACCGCTGTTTTATGCCCATTAATATTCCGGGCCTTGAAACGAAACGGTTTTTACGTTGTGGCGGCCGTGCCCGCAGTGGGATTCATCTGGTTGCTGACCCGCATGCCGGCGGTGCTTTCTGCCGATAATTCCCTGGCCAATGGTGCGCCAAATGCGCCGCCATCGGTTCAAATGGAATGGATTCCCGGGCTGAATATCGCCCTGAATTTCCGCATGGATTCTTTGGCCGCGACAATCTTGCTGCTGATCCTCGGCGTGGGCGCGCTGGTGCTGTTCTATTGCGCCCGCTATTTCAAGAATGATGATCCGCAGATCGGCAGCTTCGCGGCGAAGATGGTCGCTTTCGCCGGAGCCATGACCGGCTTGGTCACGGCCGATGACATCATCATCATGTTCATCTTCTGGGAAATCACCAGCGTGCTTTCCTACCTGCTCATCGGTTTCAGCCAGGCCCTGATCACCGCGCGCCGTTCAGCCATGAACGCCCTGATCATCACGACCCTTGGCGGACTGGTGATGCTCGCCGGCATCTTGATGCTCGGCGCGGCGGCCGGCAGCTACCAGCTCTCGGAGATCATGGCATCGGCCGATGAACTGGTGGCCTTTGGGGCCTTCACCGATGTTGCGGTGGCGCTGATTATTGTCGGGGCGATCTCCAAATCGGCCCTGGTGCCTTTCCACTTCTGGCTGCCCGGTGCGATGGCCGCTCCGACTCCGGTGTCCGCGTACCTGCACGCGGCAGCCATGGTCAAGGCCGGCGTCTACCTGATCGCCCGCCTGGCCCCGGGCTTCGCCGAGACCACCCTGTGGGTCCCCATGACCGTAGGCATCGGTATTCTCACCATGCTCATCGGCGGCTACCGGGCGCTCAAGCAATACGACCTGAAGCTGATCCTGGCCTTCGGCACGGTCTCGCAGCTGGGCTTCATCATCGCGGTCTTCGGCTTCGGCACCCCCGAAGCGGCTTTTGCCGCACTGGCCATGACGCTGGCCCACGGCCTGTTCAAGGCGACGCTGTTCCTGAGCGTGGGCATCATCGACCACAACACCGGTACCCGCGATATCCGCAAGCTCAGCGGCTTGCGCCGTGCCATGCCGATACTGGCCACGACCACCGGCATCGCCGCGGCGTCCATGGCCGGCGTGCCGCTGCTGTTCGGCTTCGTTGCCAAGGAAGCGGTCTACGAATCGGCCCTGCACCTGGAAACCGGGTGGGGAATGGCCGCGCTCATCGGCATCCTGATGGGTGCGGCGCTGACCATGGCCTACTCGCTGCGCTTCTTCTTCGGGGCTTTCGGCGTGAAGAAAAAGAAGTTGCCTGCATTGCAGTGCAAGGCCCCGACACTGATCTTCCTGGCGCCCTTGCTGGTTCTTTCGGCGGCGACGCTGTTCCTGGGCCTGTACCCGCAGCTGGTGGAGCCGCTGGCCATCCACTGGTCGGCCGCGCAGGGCGGACCGGGCAAAATGCACCTGCTGCCATTTGCCGGCTTCAACGCGGCACTGGGGCTGAGCGCCATATCGGTGGGCCTGGGCCTGTGCTTCTTCTGGCTGCGTCACCGCACCGACACCGGGGCACCGCTGCGCCGCATGGTCACCTCGGCCGAGGAAATCTACCGCATGTCGGTGAACGTGCTGGACAAGGTGGCCATCTGGATCACCGGTCGCACCCAGCGTGGTTCGCTCTCCTTCTACCTGGGCGTCATCCTGGTCGTGGTGCTGGTGATTCCGCTGGCCATCGCGCTGACCGTCTACACCCCGTGGCCAACGAACTGGATCATCGCCGACCACCCGGCCCAGCTGCTGATCGGTGCGGTGATCATCGCCGGTGCGGTGGTCTCCATTACCGCGCCGAAGCGTTTCATGGCGGTGCTGATGGTTTCGGTGACCGGCTACGGCATGGTCGCGATCTTCGCCCTGCAAGGCGCCCCGGACCTGGCGCTGACCCAGCTGCTGGTGGAAACCATCGTGCTGGTTTCCTTCGTGCTCGCCTTGCGCGCCCTGCCCAAGCGACTGTGGGTGGGCCTGACCCGGATCAAGTGGGGCCGGGCCATCCTGTCGATCGCCTTGGCCGTGATGGTCGTCTACATTGCCATCGCGATGATGGCCGCCCGCAACGAGGCCCGCATTTCCCTGGCTTGGCCGGATCTGGCCTACTACGAGGGCTACGGCAAGAACATCGTCAACGTGGCCCTGGTGGACCTGCGCGTGTGGGATACCTTCGGCGAGATCACCGTGCTGGCAGCGGCTGCCACCGGTGTGGCTTCGCTGATCTTCGCCGGGCGCAGCTTCGGCAACCGGGTGCGGGCCCACCAGGTGGCACCGGGCAGCATCGACGCGGGTTCCGAAGCCATGGGCAGCAAGGACTCCAAGGAAACCGAGCTGCGCATTGCCCGCCGCTTTGCCTCCAGCTCCAACCAGGACTGGTTGATGGCTGGCAGCACCCTGGTCGCCGAGCGCCGCTCGATCATCTTTGAAGTGGTCACCCGGCTGATTTTCCACACGGTGCTGATCATGTCGGTGTACACGCTGCTGACCGGGCACAATACCCCGGGCGGCGGCTTCGCTGGCGGGCTGATCGCCGGCTTGGCGCTGACCATCCGCTACCTGGCCGGCGGCCGCGTGGAACTTTCCGAGTCGATGCGCATCGCTCCGGGCATGCTGATCGGCGGCGGCATAGCGCTGGCCGGATTGGTGGGCATCGTGCCGCTGCTGCTGGGTGATGGCATCTTCACCACCTATGCCCTGGAATTCTGGTTCTTCGGCGAGCACAAGTTCGTTTCCTCAACGATTTTCGACATTGGAGTGTATCTGGTGGTCCTTGGCCTCGTGCAGGACGTGCTGCGTTCTTTGGGCAGTGAGATTGATTCGCTCTCCGAGGGCCGCAGCCCGGTGGAGCGCCACGACGAGATCCAGGCCTCCCGGACTGGAGTTGGCCGATGAGCGTGAACATCACTTTCCTCGTAGTCACCGGCGTGCTGCTGGCGGCCGGCTTCTACCTGGTGCTCGAACGCACCCTGACCCGGGTGCTGCTGGGCATCATGCTGCTGGGCAACGGCATCAACCTGCTGATCCTCACCAGCGGCGGGCGCAAGGGCGCGGCGCCGTTGTTCAAGCCGGATGCGGCGGCCGACTCGTACTCGGACCCGCTGCCGCAGGCGCTGATCCTCACCGCCATTGTGATCACCTTCGCTGTGACCGCCTTCCTGCTGGCGATGATCTACCGGTCCTGGACCTTGACCAGCGCTGATGAGCTCACCGATGACACCGAAGATATCAAGGTGTCGCAGAAGACCGCCTACGACGAGGAAGAAGACTCGCCAGTGGCCGAGGATACGACCGAATTCGTTGATGAAGAAGGACGCCCAGTGCGCGAGGGGGAAGAGTGAATTTCCTGGATCTAGCCCCTTTGGCCGTGGTGCTGCCGATCTTCGGCGCCGGGGCAGCCTTCCTGGCCCGCCGCCAGGTCCGCCTGCAGCGCCTGATCACCATCGGCATCCTGTGCCTGACCCTGGTGCTCGAAGCGGGAATGCTCGCCGCCGTATGGGGCGGGGAAAGCTATGCCATCCATATTGGCGGCTGGGAGTCGCCCTTCGGCATCGCCCTGATGGTCGACGGGTTCAGCGCCTTCATGCTGCTGGTCTCCACCGTCGTCTCGCTGGCTGTGCTGCTCTTCGCCACCAGCCAGGGCCTGGCCGACGGGGACGAGCCCGGACCGGTGTCGATATTCCACCCGGCGTACCTGATCCTGCTGGCCGGAGTGTCCAACGCCTTCCTGGCCGCTGACCTTTTCAACTTGTACGTCGGATTCGAAATCCTGCTCACCGCCAGCTACGTGCTGCTGACCTTGGGCGGTACCGCCGAGCGCATCCGCGCCGGTACCACCTATGTGGTGGTTTCCGTGGTTTCCTCGGTGATCTTCCTGATGGCCATCGCGATGACCTATGCGGCCACCGGCACGGTGAACATGGCTGACCTTGCGGTGAAGCTGCCCGAGCTGGGCCAGGGCCCGCAGCTGATCTTGCATGTGCTGCTGCTGATCGCTTTCGGCATCAAGGCCGCGGTCTTCCCGCTGTCCCTGTGGCTGCCGGACTCCTACCCGACCGCACCGGCCCCGGTGACCGCCGTGTTCGCCGGGTTGCTGACCAAGGTGGGCGTCTACGCGATCGTCCGCACCGAAACCCTGCTCTTCCCGGGCGGCTCGGTCAACGCCGGACTGCTGGTGGTGGCCGCGCTGACCATGGTCATCGGTATCCTCGGTGCGCTGGCGCAGACGGACTTCAAGCGCATGCTTTCCTTCACGCTCACCAGCCACATCGGCTACCTGATCTTCGGCGTGGCCGTGGGCGGGCCGCTGGCCATCGCCGCGACCATCTACTACGTGGGCCACCACATCATCGTGCAGACTTCGCTGTTCATGGTAGCGGGACTGATCGAACGCCGTGCCGGCAGCTCGAATGTCACCCGGCTCGGATCGCTGGCCAAGCTTTCCCCGGCATTGGCCCTGCTCTTCTTCATCCCGGCCATCAATCTGGGCGGCATCCCGCCGTTCTCCGGATTCCTGGGCAAATTCGGGCTATTGCATGCGGCCGCGCAGGATGCCGATCCGCTGACCTGGGTCGTGATCGGCGCCGGATTGCTGACGAGCCTGCTGACCTTGATGGCGATCATCCGCGTGTGGGCCCGTGTGTTCTGGCGCCGTGCCGCTGATGCCGAGGTGCCCAACCAGGACCTGGTGGCCGAAGCGACGCAGGTCGCCGACGAGACGTTGGCCGGCGGCGCGCAGAACCCCCGCTTGGGGTTGAAACTGGCCAAGCAGCTGGAAGCCGACTCCTTGCCGTGGGGCATGCGCTACGCCACCGGTTCGCTGGTGCTTGCGGGCATCGCCCTGACCGTCTTTGCCGGGCCGATCTTCGAATTCTGCCAGCGGGTGGCTGCGGAACTGATCGCCCGCGAACCGTATATCAGCTCGATCTTGCCATTCTGATTGGAGGGATGATGCCGAACAAGAACTTTGAACCGCGTGACCAGCGCATTGACGATGCGCTGGATACCTCCGGTGTGCGCCACCGCGCGACACTCAAGCAGGAATGGCCGCTGCTTCTGCTGCTGCTCTTTGTCTGGGGTGCTCTCTGGCAGGACTTCTCCCTGGGGAACATGGTCTTCGGCGTGATCATCGCGCTGCTGATCGTGAACCTGTTCCCGCTGCCGCCGGTGGTCCTTTCGGGCCGGATCAATGCCTGGTACTGCCTGAAGCTGTTCATCTGGTTCCTCGGACAGGTCTTCGCCGCCAGCGTCCATGTGGCCTGGCTGGCGCTGGTCCGCGGGAAGCGCACCCGCAGCGCGGTCATTGCGGTCCCGCTGCGCACCGACTCGGACCTGATCGTGATGACCGTGGGCCACGTGCTCACGCTGATCCCGGGCTCCTTCGTTATCGACGTGGACCGCAGCTCGTCGACGCTGTACCTGCACTACATCGACATCGAGTCGCCTGCGGACGTGGAGAAGGCGCGTGCCGGCATCCGGGACATCGAACGCCGGCTGATCATGGCTATTGGCAGCCGAGACGAGTACGAAGCGATCAAGAGCGAATGCGGACCGAACTTTGATGCGAGGAAGGGGTAACATGCTGGATATCGTCATTTGGATCTGCGGCATCATGCTCGGGCTCGGTGCTGTCGCCTGCCTGGTCCGTGTTGCCAAGGGGCCGTCAATCCTTGACCGGGTGCTGGCCCTGGACGTGATGCTGCTGATCATCTCCGCCGCGCTGTGCCTGGAAATGGTGCTGCACAAGCACACCGACTACTTGCTGTTCGTCGTGGCCGCCTGCATGCTCGGGTTCATCGGTTCGGTGACCGTCTCGCGCTTCGTTTCGGATCAGAGGAACGCCTAATGGAAATCTTCCTCGATGTCCTCGTTGCCGTCCTGCTGATCCTTGGCTGCCTGATGTCATTGATCGCAGGTATCGGCTTGCTGACCTTCCCGGACATGCTCACCCGCATGCATGCAGCGACCAAACCGCAGGTACTCGGCTTCCTGCTGATTTTCGCTGGACTGGCCATTTACCTGCGCAGCTGGGCTGTGGTCCCGGTACTCGTGCTGGCCTGGGGAATGCAGCTATTGACCGCACCGGTTTCGGCCCACATGATTGGCCGTTCCGGCTACCGGACCAAGCACGCTGCCAAGGAAACCCTGTTCTCCGATGAGCTGAGCCACGTGGTCAACAAGGTCAACGGAACACCGCCGACCGGAACCACCCCGGTTTCCAAGACCGGATCGCCAGACGAACAAGATTGAGAAAAAGCGGGAGCCGCCCCTCTGGGCGGCTCCCGCTTTTGGCTCAACGCCGAAGCTTACTTGGTGAACTTGGCAACAACCTTGTTGGCGCTGCGGTCAGCCACGGTCTGCAGGATTGCTGCGACCAGGGCCGAAACGACTGCGAAGCCCAAGGCACGGCGGAAAGAAGCTTCCGCTGCTTCCTCAGTGCCCTTGCGTGGTGCTTTGCTGCCGGTTGCCTTCAACCAAAGGAAATCAACCAGCTTGCCGCCGAGCATGCCAGCGCCAACGGTGATACCGGTAGTGGCAAGTTTCTGCACTTTATCCATTTTTTCCTCGCGATCAAGCTCTTGACATATCGTTCCTCTGCCCAGCATACCTGCGGTATGGTGGGGGAGCAGTAATTATTCCGACAGGGGAGCGTCAGACTTTTAAAAAAGTCGCAAGACGCTGAGAGTGCGATAGATCGCAGACCCTCGAACCTGCCCCGGCTAGTACCGGCGAAGGAAGTCGAGCATCTCGGATGCGGATAGGCGCGGCAGTATGCCCTCATTCCGTCCATCTCCCCTCCTTTCCACAGGAGGACCAGCAATGAACGAAACAGTTTCGAAGCAGCGGACCGGCTGGCGTGTAGTTGATATCGTCGTCGCCTCGGTGATCGCCGTCGCTTCAGGGGTCATTTTCTGGGCGTGGAGTGCCGGCTATGGCCTGTTCTCGCTCGCCTTTGCGGCTTTCCCGCCAGCCACCGCGTTGCTCACCGGCATGTGGCTCTTCCCGGCGGTGCTCGGCGCACTGATCATCCGCAAGCCAGGCGCCGCAATCTACTGCGAGCTGCTGGCCGCTGTGGTTGAAGCGCTGCTCGGCTCGCACTACGGCTTGACCGTACTGATCTCCGGCCTGGTCCAGGGCCTGGGTGCAGAGCTGGTCTTCGCAGCATTCCGCTACCGCAAGTGGAACCTGGGCGTGGCGCTGCTGGCAGGCTTGTTCGCCGGCTTGTTCGCCGGCATTTCCGAGGCCTACATCCTGGCCTACTATGTTGAGTACACCGCCGGAATGAAGATCTTCCACGTGATCGCCACCGGCATTTCCGGCGTAGTCATCGCAGGGCTGCTGTCCTGGTTGGCCACGTGTGGACTGGCGAAGACCGGTGCATTGAGCGCCCTGCCGAGCCGGCGTGCTCACCTGGAAAGCGCAAAATGAGTTCCTTTGCCAATTCCGGCGCAGCCTCGCTGACCCAGCGCGGTGCCGCCATCACCGCAACGGGGTTCGGCTGGCAGCACTCCGAGAGGAAGAATCCTGCCATCTCGGGACTGGACCTTGTGATCCACGCCGGTGAGAAGGTGCTGCTGGTCGGTCCATCGGGCGCCGGCAAGTCAACCTTGCTGCACGCGATGGCCGGGTTGCTGGAAGCGGATGAGGACGATCAGGTCGCTGGCCGGCTGCTCATAGATGGCAGCGATGCCTTCATCCGGAGCCACCCGGTGGGCTTGATGCAGCAAGACCCGGAAACCCAGGTAGTGCAAAGCAGGGTCGCCGATGACGTGGCCTTTGGCGCCGAGAATCTCGGAATGGATCCCGAACTGATCCGCCAGCGGATCCCCGAAGTGCTGGACGCTGTGGGTCTGGGTGCGCTGTCCTTCGAGCACCGCACCCAGCAACTTTCCGGCGGACAGAAACAGCGGTTGGCCTTGGCCGGCATTCTGGCCATGGAACCCAGCGTCATGCTGCTCGATGAACCGACTGCCAATGTGGACCCGCAGAGCATTGAGCTCTTGCGCGATGCGGTGCTGAACGCCGCCCGGCTTTCCGGTGCCACGCTGGTCGTCGTGGAACACCGGATTGAAGCCTGGGCGCAGCATGTGGACCGGGTTATCGTGCTGCAGCCCGGTGGGGGAGTCGCGCACGATCTGGACCCGCAGCAGCTGTACACCGATGAAACGGTGCGCGAGGAGCTGGCTGCTGCCGGGCTGTGGATTCCAGGCTACTTCCCGCAGGTGGCTCGGGCAACGAACGGTGCCGGTGCCACGCTGCTGGAAGCGCAGCAGCTGGTATCCGCCCGCACCGCCACGGCACCGCGCACCCAAGCGGTGGACGTGAATGTGCAAGCGGGCACCGCGACGGTGATTCGCGGTGAGAATGGCGCTGGAAAGTCGACGCTGGCCTTGACCTTGGGCGGATTGCTCGTCCCGGCCGACGGCGGGTTGGCGGCCACCGCGCAACTGGCCGACGGCCTGGGCAACTCCCCGTTTGCCTGGAAGGCCGGTGCATTGATTGGGCGGATCGGTTCGGTGTTCCAGGAACCCGAACACCAATTCGTGACCCAGAGCGTTCGGGAAGAGCTGGCTTTCGCTCCCAGCCGCGCGCAGGCCAGCAGCGCCGATGCGCCGAAATACGAGCCGGCCCAGGTCCAAGCGCGCGTGGACGCGTTGCTGGAACGCTTGGGCCTGGCGCATTTGGCAGACGCGAACCCGTTCACTCTCTCCGGGGGCGAGAAGCGGCGCTTGTCCGTGGCCACTGTTCTGGCCGCATCCCCCCAGGTGCTGATCCTCGACGAACCGACCTTCGGGCAGGATGCGAATACGTGGAGGGAACTGGCCGGGCTGCTGGTTGAGGAATTGCAGCAGGGCACCGCGATCATTGCTGTGACCCACGACGATCACTTTGCCTCGGTGCTCAAAGCAAGGGACCTGGTGCTCACTGCCGGCACCCCGGAAGCTGGTACCCCGCGACAGGGGCCGGTGCTTGATGCGCCGGTAGGGCATAGCTGGTTGGCGAAGATCAATCCGCTGGCCAAGCTCGGTGCGGTGGCTGCGGCAACACTGCCGTTGATCACCACCTTGGATTGGGTTTCGGCGCTGGTGGTGATCGTGGCGACCGTGGTGTTCTTCCCCCTGGCAGGGCTGAGCCCGCTGAAATTCCTCAAGCGCGCGTGGCCACTGCTGATTGCCGGAATCCTTGCGGCGTGGGGCATCGCCTTGGTGGGCCAGGATAGCGGCATGGTCTACGCCCAATTCGGCGCCTTCAGCATCACCGAGGGATCGGTGGCCGGGGGCATTGCCACCGGACTGCGCGCTTTCGCGCTGGCCATCCCGTGCATCTTGCTGCTGGCCACCACGAATCCAAGCGATTTGGGCGGGGCGCTGTCTCAGCAGCTGAAGGTACCCCACCGGTTTGTGCTCGGGGCCTTGGCCGGCATGCGCCTACTCGGGTTGATGGTGGAAGAATTCACCACGCTCACGCTGGCCCGGCGCGCTCGCGGTGTCGGGAACTTCGGCACCGTGGGCCAACGCATCAAGGCAACCCTCGGCCAGGTGCTGGCCTTGCTGGTGCAAGCGATTCGCCGCGCCGGACGGTTGGCCACCACGATGGAGGCCAAGGGGTTTGGCACGGCCAAGCGTACATGGATTCGCACGGCCACCTTCACCTGGCGTGATGGCATGGTGCTGGCCACGGGGATCCTGTTTGGCACGGCCGCAATGGCTGCGGCCGTGCTGGCAGGGACCTACAACTTGGTGTGGTCCTAGCGGATTGCTTCGCTCAGGGCGCTGAGCTCTTCATGGAGCTCAGCGTCCAGGCGCAACGGCTTGGCATCGATGGTGCGCACCGGGGTCAGCAGGCGGATGGAGGAAACCAGCCACACGCCATCGGCCTGGTACAGGTCTTCCGGGCGCAACGGGCCGTAGCCCAGCTCCCAGCCATCCTGGGCCGCGGCGTCGAAAATGGCGCTTTGCGTGGTGCCTGGCAGGATGCCGGTTTCAAGCATCGGGGTCAGCAGCCGCTTGGTCTCGCCATCGCGCTGGGCTACCAGCACGGTCGAGGTCGGAGCTTCCAGGATGATCCCGTCGGCGGAGGTGAAAATGACATCATGGGCGCCGTGCTTGTGCGCGTAGCGCAGGGCGGCCATGTTGATCGAATAGGAAAGGGTCTTGGCGCCCATCATGAGCCATGGCGCACGTTCGGCCAGCTTCGAGTCGTAGCCGCGATCCAGCATCAGGACATCCACACCGGTTTCACGCTGTTCCCTGCCCAAAGCCGGGGCAGGGGTCACGGTGACCCAGCAAATGGCAGGATCATTGTCGTGCTCGCCGCGCGCGGCGACCAGCTTGACCACCGCTTCTTCAGCGCCGCCGGTGGCATCGAAATCGGCCACAGCGGTATCTACCGCGGCAAACCAGCTGCGCGCATCGGGAATGGCCAAGTCGGCAACTTCAGCCGAGGTCGCCAAGCGTGCCAGGTGCGCTTCGAATTTGCGTACGGCCTGGTTGGTGTAGAGCATCGATTCAAAGATGCCATCACCTCGCGTGACTCCCTGTGCTGTGACCAGAAGTTGCGGTGCAGTGATGTCTGCAAGACGACCAGCCGGATAGGCCGGATCCAAGAATACAAGTGAGCTCATAAAGACAGATTATCGAACCCCAGCGTCTTCTGCGCGATTTCTGCAGGCGGAGATTCAGACAAGTCCGGCAATGTTCGATAAGCTAAGCGAAGGATTTTGGCCTGTACATCGCAGATCAGAGGCCGATAATGCCGAATTCGCGGGGTGTAGCCAAGGGGGTGCCCGAGTGTGGCCAAGTAATGAAGTCTTCTTGCAGATTGGCGGCGTTCTCTGGAGCGTGCTGGTCGCAATAGAGCTAGCGGTTCGCTACTTCATGATCGGCATCGTTCCGGGCAACCGGCGCCCCACCACCGCCATGGCATGGCTATTGGCTATCTTCTTCCTGCCCGTTGTGGGACTTGTCGCATACTGGCTTTTCGCCAATCCGCACCTGTCGCGCCGCCGCTTGGAAAAGCAGCGGCGTGCGCACGATGAAATCATGAAGGCCACGAGCCACATGCAGCTGCCCGAAGAATTCCATTCCCAGGAGGAATGGGTCGAATCGGCAGTCATGCTCAACCGCAATCTTGGTGCCATGCCGCTGGAAGGCGGCAACCAGGTAGAGGTCATTTCCGATTACCGGGCTTCGCTCGATGCCATGCGCAAGGAAATCGATAACGCCACCCGCTATGTGCACATCCAGTTCTACATCATGGGCGATGACCCGGATTATGTTGGACCGGTACTCGATGCGCTGGAAGCGGCCGCGGAGCGCGGCGTGCACGTCCGGTTGCTCTTCGACCACCTGGGAACCTTGCGCGTCAAGGGCTACAAGGATTTCAAGAAGCGGCTGAAGAAATCCGGTATCAACTGGCGCCCGATGCTGCCCATCGACCTGATTGGCCGTCGTTGGCGCCGCCCGGATCTGCGCAACCACCGCAAGATCCTCGTTGTTGATGGCGAGGTGGCCTTCACCGGAAGCCAGAACCTGATTGAACCCGGCTACAAGCGCGAGTCCTCGCATAAGGTGGGCCGCGAATGGGTTGAAATGATGCTCCGGGTCGAAGGTCCGCTGGTGCGCAGCCTCGACGTCACTTTCGCTACCGACTGGTGGCAGGAGGACGACGACCAGGAAGTGCTGATGGACATGGCCGAGGCCCGCCACCCGCTGGCCTATGAGGAACGTCCCGGTTCCACCCTGGCGCAGCTGCTGCCCAGCGGCCCCGGATACGGTACCGAGAACAACCTCAGGCTGTTCAATACGCTGATCTATTCTGCCTCCGAACGCCTGGAAATCACCAGCCCCTACTTCGTTCCCGACGATTCGCTGCTCTATGCCATCACCACTGCCGCCCAGCGCGGAGTAGAAGTGGAATTGTATGTTTGCGAAGAGGGCGACCAGTTCCTGGTGCACCACGCGCAGCAGTCCTACTACCAGCAGCTGCTGGAAGCCGGCGTGCGCATTCACCGCTACCCGGCACCGATGGTGCTGCATACCAAGTGCTTCACCGTGGATAACGACGTGGCCGTGGTGGGATCCTCGAATATGGACATGCGCTCATTCAGCCTGAACATGGAAATTTCCGTGATGCTGCTGGGCAAGGAAATGGTCGATGCGGTTAACCAGGTGCAGAACCACTACCGCGGGATTTCCTCGGAAATCACCCTCTCGCAGTGGCGCCGCCGTCCTCGCATGCAACGCTGGATCGACAATGTGGCTCGCTTGACGGCCACCTTGCAATAATTCAGTTGGCTTAAGTGTCTTGCGGGAAACTGGCGCCCAGTGCTTGAAGCACGCCGCGGGATTTGGTGATGACCTCGTCCCACTCTTCAGCGGGCACCGAATCAGCGGTGATTGCCCCGCCAAGGCCCAGGCTCAACCGCCATGACTGGTCAGCTAGCCGGTCGCACACCAGGGTTCGGATCACCACGGAGAAATCGGCGGCACCATCAGCACCCAGATACCCCACGGCCCCGGAGTACAGGCCGCGGGCACGGTGCTCTTCGAGCTCATCCAAGATGCTCATCGTGGACAGCTTCGGTGCACCGGTCATGGAGCCCGGCGGGAAAGCTTCGCGCAGGGCTTCGGCGGCCAGCTGCGGGGCGGATAGCGTGGCGTCGATGGTGGAGACCATCTGGTGCACTGTCGCGTAGGTTTCCACCGCGCACAGCCGGGCAACCTTCACCGACCCGGGAACCGCATGGTGCGAAAGGTCGTTGCGCAACAGGTCAACGATCATGATGTTCTCGGCCCGGTCCTTGGGATGGGTGGCCAGATCATGCTTCAACGCGAGATCTGATTCTTCATTTTCGCCACGCGGCCGGGTGCCCTTGATCGGCTCGGCCCGCAACTGCCCGTCCTTGGACAGCGCGAGGAACCGTTCCGGTGAAATGCTGGCGATTTGCAGATCAGTGAAACGCAGGTAGTGGGCAAACGGTGCAGGGCTGGAGCGGCGCATCCGGCAGTAGGCCTCGAACGGATCGAACAGTTCGGCATGGGCCGTCAGTTCGGTAGTCAGGCAAACTTCGTAGGTGTTGCCTTCATAGATCTCGCGTTGGGCCTGGCGTATCTTTTGCTTGTAACCGGCTTCGGTATCCGCGCAGCTGAACTGCGGGATAGGCAACGGGTGGTGGGCGCGCAGTTCTGGAGGATTGCCCAACAGGATGCTCAGCGCTGCTGCCGGTTCGCTAATGCTGTGCAGATGCATCTGGCCTTCTTGATGGTCAATGACCACCACGGTATCCGGCGCAAAGAACTGGGCATCGGGGCGCACCCGCCCGGGTTCAACCACTGCCTGCAGATCCGCGGCGCCGAGCTCGCGCTTGAGCTCATAACCGAGGTACCCCACCCATGCCGGCAGCGGGTAGCCGACTTTAGCGGTGGTTCCGGCAGGCCAGAGGCCTGCCAGCGCGCGGAAGAAATCCTCGCCCAGCCGTACTTGCGCTCCGGGCAAGCTGACGGTGGTGCCGTGGCTGGTGGCGCTCAGTACCGGGGGCTGTTCTGCCGCCGAAAGCGCGATCAACGAATAGCGGTTGCGTCCCAACGGGTCGCTAAGCTTATGGCTTGTTGATTCCAGTAGTGCGGCATGCGGAAGGGACCGGGCCAGTTCCTCGAAGAGTGACGCCGTATCGGCTGGCGCCTCGTAGCTCTGGCGGAAGGTTGGGGCAGTGGGGGACTGGTTGGAGCGGAGGCAAAGCTGGCGCATCATGGCCGGCAGGTAGCGGCAGGAACGCGCCCAGATCTCGATGGGGTCGTGGTCGCCAGCGGCATCAATGATCAGGGTTGCTGCGGCGTGCGGCTGATGGGCCAGCAGGTACCGTTCCTCTTGTTCGGCCCACATCTGCCAGTACGGACGGTAGGCCTGTCCATCGCGTGCCAGCGCCCGATCGCGGCGGAAGCTTTCGGGTGCTTCCAGCCAGATCCCGATATCGAGGAATTCTCGGGCGTCGGAATGGATCGCTCCTACGCCTTCGATGATCACTACCTCGGCCGGAGTGAAGTTCTTGGATGCGCCAAGGGCACCCGCGGCCCAATCCCAGGTGGGGTAGGTGATCGTGTTGCCTGCTGCGAGCTGAGGCAGGATCCGGTGGTAGAGATCGAAGGACCGGTGCAGCCCGTCCCAACCGTGGTAGAGCTCTTCAAGGCGCAAAATAGCTACGGAGGCGGTGGCTTCCAGGTATTTCGCTAGGTCTGTTGCAAAGGTGCTTTTGCCGGATCCGGAACGCCCGTCAATGGCAATCAGCGTTGGTCTAGCGGTTTCCACGAGAGGCGATGTTACTCCGCACGTAATCTACAAGGGCAGGCAGGGAAGCAGAAATGAGTTTCCAGGTCTCGCGGAAGTCTCCGGCATCACCGTACCAGGGGTCATAGATGCCCTGCTGGTCGTGCGGGGAGCTCGCGGTTCCCGGATCAAAGGAACGGAACATCCGCAGTTGCGGACGTTCGCTCGGATCGATTTCGGCCAATTCGGGAACGAGTTCCTCGAAGTGGTCGGTGTCCATCGCCAGTACGAGATCCATCTTGGCGATTTCGTCCGAGTCGATCTGGGCGGCAATGTGCTCAGATGCATCAAGTCCATGGCTGCGCAGAGTACTGGCAGCACGCTCATCGATGCGCTTGCCGACTTCACCATCGCTGATGGCTCGCGATATGACCTCGACCTGCGAGACCTCGGCATCCTTGAGCGCATTCTTGAGCATGTACTCGGCCATAGGCGAACGGCAAATATTTCCCGTGCACACGATCATTATCCGGAACATGGCATCAGTCTATGGGCACAAGGCGATTCGATCGATAGCTACGCGCCCGTTTCCCGGCAACAAATCGGCAACGATTCGGAAATTGGCCCGGGAATCGGTTCACGGCTAGGAGTTCTGCGGCAAGAGCGGGGCGAAAATGCTAGTGCATGAGCAGCAGGAGCGCGGCGACCAGGATGAACAGTACGCCGAAGAGGACGTTCAGCAGCTTGGCGCCGCGGTAGGTCGCGGTGAAGCGCTGGAAGGTGCGGGCCGTGCCGGCAAAGAAGAAGAACATCACCGCGATGTCCACCACGATGACCGTGCCGATGAAGATGGCGTATTGGGCCAGGAGCGGCTGATCGGTGCGGATGAACTGCGGGGTGAAAGCCAAGAAGAAGACGATGGCCTTCGGATTGAGCAGGTTGACCAGGATGCCCCGGTTGAGCATGGACCAGCGGGTCAGGCGGTGCCCGGTGCTGGTTCCATCGGAGGCGACCTCCGGCTTGGAGAGCAGCATGCGGATACCGAGATACACCAGATAGGCAGCGCCTGCGTAGCGGATGATGGCGAACAGCAACGGCGAGCTGGCCACGAGCAAACCGACTCCGGCGGCAACGATCACCACATGGATCAGCAAGGCGATCTGCTGCCCGAGCACGCCCCAAATGGAAGCACGCCAGCCTTGGCGCATCGAATTGCTCATCGTGTTGATGGCTCCGGCGCCGGGGGTGAAGCTGATGACGATGCAGGCGCTGAGAAGGGATATCCAGAGTGAAAGGGTCACTGCTTAAGGCTAGTGTCCGTCGCGCTCTTGGCTGGTTTCGTTGCCCGCTGTGTTACGACTTCTTCGCGCGCGCTGTCCACGCCGGCGACGGCTTCTGCCATGAAGCGGGCTATGACCTGCAGCTGCTGTTCGTCGTAGTGGCTGATCACTTCCCGCATTTTGGCACCTAGCGGCATGAACATTTCCATGCCCTTGCCGCGGGCTTTGGGTGTCATGGCGATGCGGATGACACGGCGATCCCGGTCCGAGCGCTGGCGCTCGATCATTCCCAGTTTTTCCAGGCGGTCGAGCATGGCGGTGGTAGCCGGAGAACTCAGTTGCAGGTCGCGGCTCAGGTCGCGCGGGGAAGGCAGAAGGCTGCGCTGCTCGTATTTCATGATGATCGACAGCGCATTCATATCCGTGCGGTGCGTTGCGTAAAGTGCTCCGGTGGACTCAACGTAGCGGTCCGAGGCTTGGCCGAATTCCTGCAGGAGCATGACCAAATTGTGCTGTTCTCTTGCGCTCATAGGCGCAATCCTAGTCGGAAAAGCATTTAATAGCCTGGGAAGTATTTCGACGATGGAAGTAAGTCTTGTAGTATGGCATTCGGATCGCCCTTTGATCCACCGCCAGCAATCACGAGTGAGGACGGATCAGTGGCGCATGTAGCGAAAACCGACCAGCCATCGGGCAAGAAGCGATTGGACAAGAAGGGTATCGGCATCAGGGCAGGAATCTACGCCCTGCTGATCATCCTCTGGCTGGGTGTAGCCGGAATCGGCGGCCCGACCTTCGGCAAGCTTTCCGAGGTCCAGACCAACGACCAGACCTCATTCCTGCCGGCCACCGCCGAAGCAACCGAAGCCCTGGAATGGCAAAATAAATTCCGCTCCACCGAAGCAATCCCAGCGGTGGTCCTGCTCACCAGCGATGGCGAGGTCAGCAAGGAAACTGCTGGAGGGATCGGCGAGGCGCTGAAGGACTTCACGCATCTGGACGGGCAGATCACCGGGCCCTTCCTCTCCGAAGACGGCAAGGCCGCTGAATTCATCGTTCCGGTCTCCGGCGAGGTGGAGGCCGATACCGGAGTCGAAGAGCTGCGGGCGCTCCTGGCTGCCGAGAAGCCCGAGGGCACCACCGCCTATGTCACCGGGCCGGCAGGCTTCAGCGCCGACCTGGTCGAGGCCTTCGGCGGCATCGACGGCGTGCTGCTGGGCGTGGCCCTGGTAGCTGTGCTGGTGATCCTGCTGCTGGTCTACCGTTCGATCCTGCTTCCCTTCACGGTGCTGCTCACCTCGGTCGTCGCGCTGTGCGCGGCAATTGTCGCGGTGTACTTCATGGCATCCGAAGGCTGGATCCGGCTCGACGGCCAGGCCCAGGGCATCTTGTCCATCCTGGTCATCGGTGCGGCTACCGACTACTCGCTGCTGTTCGTGGCCAGGCACAAGGAAGCGCTCATGGCCGGCCAGGACAAGTGGCAGGCCGTGGCTTCCGCATGGAAAGGCTCGCTGGAACCGATTGTCGCTTCGGGCGGCACCGTGACGGTGGGCCTGCTGTGCCTGCTGTTCTCCGATCTGAACTCCAATAAGGCACTGGGACCCATTGGCGCCTCGGGCATCATCTTCTCGATCATTGCCGCGTTGACGTTCCTGCCAGCGGTGCTCGGCTTGCTGGGACGGGCCGCTTACTGGCCCTTCCCGCCCAAGCCGGCGGCCGTGGACGCCCAAGGCCAGGAGAAGGAAGGCTTGTGGGGCCGCATCGCGCGGTTCGTTGCCAGCCATCCGCGCCCGATCTGGATCATCACCGCTCTGGTGCTCGCCGTGGGAGCGCTGGGCATGACCCAGCTCAAGGCCCATGGCGTGCCGCAGAGCGAGCTGGTGGTAGGCGGTTCGGAGTCGCGTGACGGGCAGATCGCCCTGGGCGAGCACTTCCCTGGCGGCTCGGGATCCCCGGCCACGGTGATTGTCGATGAAGCCGAAGCGCAGACGGCCCTGGAAAAGGCCCTTGATGTCTCCGGCGTGGATTCGGCCTACTTGCAGGCTGAAGACGGCGGACCGGCCATGGCCGCCCGCGGGGCCGAGCCAATGAGCGTCGATGGCCGCAACCTGATGTCGGTGACGCTGGCCGATGCAGCGGACTCGGATGCCGCCAAGCAGACCGTGGTCGAGCTGCGCGAGCAGCTGCATGCGGTCGACGCCGACGCGCTGGTCGGCGGCACCACTGCGACCCAGCTCGATACCAACGAGACGGCCATCGCGGATCTGTTCAAGATCATTCCGATTACCCTCCTGGCCATTTTGCTGATCTTGATGCTGCTTCTGCGTTCCATTCTGGCTCCGGTGCTGCTGATCCTGACCACCGTGCTGTCCTACGGCACAGCGATGGGTGTCAGTGCACTGGTCTTCAACAATGTCTTCGGCTACGTGGGTGCCGATCCATCCGTACCGCTGTTCGGCTTCGTCTTCCTGGTGGCGCTGGGCGTTGACTACAACATCTTCTTGATGACCCGTGTGCGCGAGGAATCCTTGAAGCGCGGAACCCGTGAGGGCATGCGGGTGGGCTTGAAGGTCACCGGCGGCGTGATTACCTCCGCCGGCGTGGTGCTTGCCGCTACCTTCGCCGCACTGGGTGTGGTGCCAATCATGTTCCTGGGCCAGTTGGGCTTCATCGTGGCCTTCGGGGTGCTCTTGGATACCTTCGTCGTGCGAAGCCTGCTGGTGCCGGCGCTGGTCAAAGAAATCGGACCAAAGGTCTGGTGGCCCTCGAAATTGGCGAAGAAGGAATTCGAGCTGAATTAGGCAGCGCGGCGGCCTGTCCCGGGAGCCCTAGTGGTGAACGTCTCCCGGGGCGGCAGTGCAAAGCGGGGCCGCTCACAGACGGGCCCCGCTTTCGCACTGTAGTATGGATACTTGTGCGTCACCGGAAAATTCTGTGGCGCATGCGTCGACAGTTTAGATTTCCCTCCTGTGAATCGCCCGGAAAACCTCCGCCGGTCCACTTTTGGCAGCAGGCCTTCCTTGGCCTTGCATGTTGCGGACTTCCTCCTGGCTCGGCGAAACCCAACGCCTGAAGCAGGCGTGCGAATCAGAGAGAAAGTTTGAATATGTCCGTAACTTTTAGCGCCCTCGGCGTGCCCGAATACCTGTCGAAAGTCCTTGCTGCCAGCGGGATCGAAGCCGCTTTCCCGATCCAGGAAGCCACCTTGCCTTCGACCTTGGCTGGCGGCGACGTCCTGGGCCGCGGCCAGACCGGCTCCGGCAAGACTTTGGCCTTCTCGCTGCCCCTGGTAGCCCGGCTGGCAGATCGCCCACAGCGCCGCAAGGCCCGTTTCCCACGCGCGCTGATCATGGCTCCAACCCGTGAACTGGCGACCCAGATTGCCAAGACCGTTGACCCCCTGGCAAAGGCCGCAGGCCTGCGTACCACCGTGATCTACGGTGGCGTGGCCCAGAGCCGCCAGGAAAAGGCCATGAGCGAGGGCGTGGACATTGTCATCGCCTGCCCGGGCCGCCTGGATGACCTGATCAAGCAGAAGGTCGTGGACCTGTCCCAGCTGGAAATCTCCGTGCTGGATGAAGCCGACCACATGGCCGACATGGGCTTCCTGCCTGTAGTTCGCCGCATCATGGACCGCATGCCAACCGGCATCCAGCACATGCTGTTCTCCGCTACCTTGGACAACGGTGTGGACAAGGTGGTCAAGCGCTACCTGAGCAACCCGACCATTCACTCGGTGGATGCACCCAAGGCCGCTGTGAACACCATGGAGCACCACGTCTTCGTCATCGGCAACGATGATAAGAAGGACCTGATCCGCGTTCTGGCCCAGGGCACTGCCCGTCGCATCATGTTCATGCGCACCAAGCACCACGCCAAGAAGATGGCGCTCACCCTGTCCAAGGCTGGCGTTCCGGCGGTAGACCTGCACGGTAACCTCTCGCAGAATGCCCGTGACCGCAACCTTGCTGCTTTTGCTTCAGGCGAGGCGAAGGTTCTTGTCGCCACCGACGTTGCCGCTCGTGGCGTGCACGTTGATGGTGTGGAGCTGGTTGTCCACGTTGATCCACCAGCAGAGCACAAGGCCTACACCCACCGCTCCGGCCGTACCGCACGTGCGGGTTCGGATGGAACTGTAGTGACCATCTGCACCCCTGATCAGCAGGGCGACGTTTCGACTTTGCTGAAGCAGGCCGGACTGAAGGTGCCTTTCGAAAAGGTCAACCTGAATTCTCCGGTTGTGGCCAAGGTCGTCGGCGAAGTTGCCGAGCCGGTTGCCTACGTTGCTCCGGTTCAGCAGAAGCGCAATCCTGCCAAGAGCAAGCCTGCCGGTGAAGGTGCCGGCCGCGGTGGCCGCGGCCAGCGCCCGGCGCGTGGCGCCAAGCCAGCTGCCGAAGCCCAGGGCCGTGGCGGCGAACGCCGCCGTACGGAACGTGACGGCGCTAGCCAGGGCGAGCGTCCAGCGCGCAGCGCTCGCGGTGCGAACACCGACCGTCCAGCCCGCGGCGCACGAGGTGCCAACGCTGAACGCCCGTCGAGCCCTTCGCGCTCACCGCGAACCGGCGGCCGCAATGCCGCTGGCGGTGCAACCGGTGGCCGTTCGCGTGGCCCGCGTCGCGCATCGAGCCCGGCTGGTCGCGGCAACTAGGCGCTGGCACTAATCCTTGCGGAGTACTCCCTCGCATCCATCCCAATGGATGCGGGGGAGTTTTGCGTTAAACCCGGGAATTTGCGCGTCAAAAGTTTAGATCTGCTGGCTGATCCCGTTTCGACTAGGCGATACATAGGATTGAAGCAACGAGCCGCCGATTAACCTTCACCGCTTCAGGAGCACCAGCCATGATTGAATCCCTGCAGAATTTCGCCGCGTCCTTCCCGGAGCCACTGCAATTCTTGGCGGTTGCCTTGCTAGCTGCCATTCCGCTGATCGAGTCCTACTTTGGTTCGGCCATTGGCGTGGTCATCGGTGTTCCGGTGGTTGCTGCCATCGCCACCGCCGTGATCGGCAACGTGATTTCCATGCTGTTGTTCGTCAACAGCGCCCACGCCGTGCGCAACAAGGTTCGCAAGGGCAAGGACTCGGAGAAGAAGGAACGAAAGTTCGAGAAGCTGCGCCGAGCTTTCGATAAATACGGCATTGCCGGGGTGAGCCTTCTGGGGCAGACCATCCTGCCTTCGCAGGTGACCTCGGCTGCCTTGGTCTCCTTCGGCGCCAATAAGCAGAAGGTGATCATCTGGCAGATCATCTCGATTATCTTGTGGGGCACCGCGTTTGGCGTTCTGGCTGCCCGGGGAATTAGCCTGATGGGCTAACCGGAACTCGCTGAAAGCGAACAAGCCGTCCTCGAACCAACGAGGACGGCTTGCTTTCCAGTGGCTATGGAATGCCAAGGGATTACTTGCGGCGTCCAAAAGCAAAATAGGCGATGGGGCCAAGGAAATTGATCATGCTGGCCGCTGCCCATGCCGACTTTGGACCCTTGACCTGTTCGGCGGGGCGCTTGTGCAAATCCCGCAGTGCCGCAACCATCAAGGTCAGCTCGGCAATTGCCGCAGAGGCGACCGCGATCTTTCCGCCCGGTGGCAGATCCTGGAACTTGCGCTTTGTTTCCATGAGGTGGCTCCTAGCTGCCGCTTTTCCCGCCCGCTGGAAGCGTTGAAAGCGGATGAATGAAAAATTTTTTCAGGACGGGAATTATTCTCTCACCACCGCAGTTGAAATGAGCAGAACGCAAAGTTGAGTCACCTTCGCTCAAGTTGATTTGACAGCCGAAAGCGGCTGAGTAAACTTGAGTGCAGAACGCTCAATGAGGATAAATGTCCTCAGCGTTAGTACTTTCAACCAAGGCAAAGGAGAGCCATTATGTCGCGTGCCGTAGGTATCGACCTAGGAACCACCAACTCCGTCGTTTCCGTGCTCGAAGGTGGTGAGCCAACCGTTATCGCAAACGCGGAAGGCAACCGCACTACCCCGTCGATCGTTGCTTTCTCGAAGAGCGGCGAAGTCCTGGTTGGCGATATCGCCAAGCGCCAGGCCGTCAACAACATCGACCGCACCATCGCATCGGTCAAGCGTCACATGGGTACCGATTGGACCATTGACGTTGACGAGAAGAAGTACACCGCTCAGGAAATCTCGGCTCGTACCCTGATGAAGCTGAAGAACGACGCTGAGTCGTACCTGGGCGAGAAGGTCACCGACGCGGTGATCACCGTTCCTGCATACTTCAACGACGCAGAGCGCCAGGCCACCAAGGAAGCTGGCGAGATCGCCGGCCTGAACGTCCTGCGCATCGTCAACGAGCCAACCGCAGCTGCGCTGGCTTACGGCCTGGAAAAGGGCCAGGAAGACGAGCTCATCCTGGTCTTCGACCTCGGTGGCGGCACCTTCGACGTTTCCCTGCTGGAAGTCGGCAAGGACGACGACGGCTTCTCGACCATCCAGGTCCGCTCCACCGCAGGCGATAACCGCCTGGGCGGCGACGACTGGGATCAGCGCATCGTGGATTGGCTGCTGGCCCAGGCCAAGGCCAAGGGCGCGGACCTGTCCAAGGACAAGATCGCGCTGCAGCGCCTGAAGGAATCTGCTGAGCAGGCCAAGAAGGAACTGTCCTCGGCTACCAGCACCAACATCTCGCTGCAGTACCTCTCGGTGACCCCGGAAGGCCCAGTGCACCTGGACGAGCACCTCTCGCGTGCCAAGTTCCAGGACCTGACCAAGGACCTGCTGGAGCGCACCCGCAAGCCATTCAACGACGTCATCGCCGAGGCAGGCGTCAAGGTTTCGGACATCGCCCACGTGATCCTGGTTGGCGGTTCCACCCGCATGCCAGCCGTTGCCGAACTGGTCAAGGACCTGGCCGGCAAGGAAGCGAACAAGGGCGTGAACCCAGATGAGGTTGTCGCCGTGGGCGCAGCGCTGCAGGCAGGCGTGCTGAAGGGCGAGCGCAAGGACGTTCTGCTCATCGACGTCACCCCACTGTCCTTGGGTATCGAGACCAAGGGCGGCGTGATGACCAAGCTGATCGAGCGCAACACCGCGATCCCGACCAAGCGTTCGGAGACCTTCACCACCGCCGAGGACAACCAGCCTTCGGTATCCATCCAGGTCTTCCAGGGCGAGCGCGAGTTCACCCGCGACAACAAGGCGCTGGGCACCTTCGAGCTGACCGGTATCGCACCGGCTCCTCGCGGCATCCCGCAGGTTGAGGTCACCTTCGACATCGACGCCAACGGCATCGTGCACGTATCCGCCAAGGACAAGGGCACCGGCACCGAGCAGTCGATGACCATCACCGGTGGTTCCTCGCTGTCCAAGGAAGACATCGAGCGCATGGTCCAGGAAGCTGAAGCACACGCCGAAGAGGACAAGGCACGCCGCGAGGCCGCTGAGACCCGTAACGCCGCTGAGCAGGCTGCCTACTCCGTAGACAAGCTGATCAAGGACAACGAAGACAAGCTGCCTGAAGAGGTCAAGACCGAGGTCCAGGCTGACGTCGACGCCCTGAAGGCTGCCCTGGAGAAGCAGGACAACGACGACGAGGTCAAGGCCGCGTTCGAGAAGCTGCAGGCATCGCAGACCAAGCTGGGCGAGGCAATCTACGCCAACGCGCAGGCCGAGGGCGCCCAGGCTCCTGAGGGCGAGCAGGCACCGAACGCTGATGAAGACATCGTCGACGCCGAGGTCATCGACGAAGACGAAGCCGACAAGAAGTAAGGAGTTTAGGAATATGTCCGAGGCAAAGGACCAGAACGAGAACTCCGGCCAGGAGCCGGAGAACCAGCCAGAGGCCGCCAACGAGCAGCCAACCGCTGACGCCCTGGGTCAGGCCGAGGCGATCCTGAACGAAGCTGCTGCTGGCGCTGAAGCCGATTCGGCGCAGCCGGAAGAGGCCGGTGCGGTGGAAACCGAACTGCGCAACGACCTGCTGCGCCTGCAGGCCGAATACGTCAACTACCGCAAGCGCGTGGAACGCGACCGGGCCGTAGCGCGTGAAAACGCCGTGCAGTCCGTGCTCAACACCCTGCTTCCGGTGCTTGACGACATCGATGCGGCACGAGCCCACGGCGACCTCGCCGACGGCCCGTTCGCATCGATCGCCAACAAGCTGGATGGAATTCTGGCTCAGCATGGCCTGGAGCGCATCAACGAGGCCGGCGTGGAATTCGACCCGAACATCCACGAAGCCCTGCTTCGCCAGGCTGTTGACGAGATTCCAGCCGACCACGTGGGACAGGTGCTGCGCACCGGTTACCGCAAGGGAACCATCATCCTGCGTGCAGCTCAGGTGCTGGTAGCAACCGGCGAATAGCCACGAATAGCACAATCGATACTGCCCACTGCCGAGTCTTCGACAGTGGGCAGTGTCGAATTGGCACTGAAAGGATGGGGCCCTGATGGCAAGTCAGGACTGGATCGAAAAAGACTTTTACGCCATTCTGGGCGTCTCCAAGGACGCCAGCGAGGCGGACATCAAGAAGGCGTACCGCAAGCTTGCGCGCAAGTACCACCCGGATACCAACCAGGGTGATGCGGCCGCTGAAAAGAAATTCAAGGACATCTCCGAAGCCAACTCGGTGCTTTCGGACAAGGAAGAGCGCGAGCAGTACGACGCGATCCGCGCCATGGGCGGCGGAGCGCGATTCTCTGCTGGTGGCGGACCGGGCGGCCCCGGCGGGCAAGCCGGCTTCGAGGACATCTTCTCCAACCTCTTCGGAGGCGGCGGAGCGGGCGCACGTGGCCGCGGCGGGCAGCCGGACTTCTCCGACCTCTTCGGTGGTGGCGGCGGTTTCGGTGGCGGCGGCTTCGGCCAGAGCGCACCACCGCGCAAGGGTGCTGACCGCACGGCGAGCACCACGATTTCCTTCTCCGGATCAATTAAGGGCACCACCATTGGCCTGCGCGAGCAGAATGGCGAGGTCATTGACGTGCGCATACCGGCGGGCATCAAGGATGGCCAGTCGGTGCGCGTGCGCGGCAAGGGCCAGCCTGGTGCTGCCGGCAACGGCGACCTGCTGGTCAAGGTCAAGGTCAGCGAGCACCCGTTCTTCAAGCGCGAAGAGAACAACATCCGCATCCACGTGCCGGTGACCTTCGCTGAAGCGGTGCTTGGAGCAAAGATCCACGTACCGACCCTGGACGGGGATTCCGTTGCGGTGAAGGTTCCCGCTGGATCCAACTCCGGGCGCACCTTGCGTCTGAAGGGCCGCGGCGTGAAGACCTCCAAGGCCACCGGCGATCTGCTGATCGTCCTGGATGTCGCGATTCCGCAGAACCTCTCGGATGCTGCAAAGAAGGCCGTGGAGGACTTCGCATCAGCCACCGAGGGCGAGGATCCACGAGTGGATTTGGCTGCCAAAGCCAAGCTCTGAACCCAATAGGCTGTCTTCCCTGCCCCGTCATCGAATTGGCTGGGCAGGGAAGATAGACTCGAAGGCAATAGGGACCGAATCCAAGGTCCTTGCAGAAAGGTGGTAGAAGCAACGTGAACGGGGAGTACCTGCGACCTGTCTTCGTCATTTCCGTCGCCGCGCAACTTGCAGACATGCATCCGCAGACGCTGCGCCAGTATGACCGCATTGGTTTGGTTTCGCCCAGCCGCCAGAGCGGAAAGCAACGCCGCTACTCGCAGCGCGACGTATCACTGTTGCGCCAGGTGCAGGCCCTGAGCAAGGAAGGCGTCTCGCTCGAGGGCATCAAGCGCATCCTGGACCTGCAAGATCAAGTCGCCTATCTGCAAACCGAAGTCAATGGGCTTCGCCAAGAACTTTCCGCCGTACGCCAGGGCCAATCTCGCATCTTCGCTGCGGGCACCGCTGGAGGCGACATCGTTTCGTTGGCTAGGGGCATGCGCCCTGAACGCCGTGAACCGACCGTGACGCTGTTTACCGCGCGCCGCGCTATCGGACGCTAGATCCGTCCGTGCCGGGCCAAGCGCGCTTCCAATTGGGTGCGCACGGCAGGCCATTCGTGCGGGAGTATTGAGAACATCACCGTATCGCGCAGGGTGCCGCTCTTTGGATCATATTTGTGATTGCGCAGCACGCCATCCTGCTTGGCGCCGAGCCGTGCAATCGCGGCGCGTGAAGCGGCATTGTGCCAGTGCGTGCAGAAAGCCACTGAATAGCAATCCAGTTCCTCGAAAGCCCGGCGCAGCAGCATGAACTTGGCAGCTGGATTGATCCCGGTGCCTTGGGCTGGCATGGCCAGGAACGTTGAGCCGATTTCCACGCGGTGATTTGCCGCGTCGATATTCAAGTAAGTCGTGGCCCCCACCGCTTTGCCGGTGGACAGGTCGATGATCGCAAAGGGAGCCATCTCGCCAGTTTCCTGCAATGCCAAGCGGCGCTGGATATCCAAGCGCATGGATTCGGCCGATGGAGTGGTGGCAAACCACGCTTCATCCAACTGGCCGTTGGCTGCGAGCTGGATCAGATCCGGGGCGTGGTCCATTGACAATTGTTCTAGCCGCACCCCGGCATAGTCCATTCTCGGAGCTTGGGCGTAGTGCAGACTTTGCGCAGAAGAAGAGGCCATGGAATCCATCCTATGGATTCCATGGCCTCTTCAATGCTTTATTTCGGCGACTAGCCGATGCGGGTGTACGCCAGATCGAAGACCAGACGACCAGCCTTGAGCGCCTTGCCTTCGAAGCTGGTCAGGATCCGGCGCTCGAAACGCGGGGCCCAGCCACCCTGGGCATCGGTGAATTCTGGCTCGGGGTCGAAGCCTTCCATGCCCTCGCGGCGCACCTTGGTCAGGTTGCTCTCAGTGCCGGACAGATTGCCATGATGCTGGTTCTCGAAGTCCGGATGGGCTTCGAGGACTTCGCGCATTTGCTCGGCGTAGTTGGACCAGTCGGTGGCCAAGCGCAGGGTGCCTCCCGGCTTGAGCACGCGGGAGACCTTGTCCAGGAACGAGGCCTTGATCAGGCGACGCTTATGGTGGCGCGGCTTGTGCCATGGATCTGAGAAGAAGATCCAGATCTCATCGGCGCTGTTCTCGTCCAGCATGACATCCAGAACCTCTGGGGCATTGGCCTGCACTGCGCGGACGTTGGTGATGCCGAAAGACTCGACCTTCAGCATCAGCTGGGCCAGGCCCGGACGGTAGACCTCAACGGCGAGGTAGTTGCGCTCGGGATCATCCTTGGCGGCGTTGGCGATGCATTCGCCCAGGCCGGTGCCGATCTCCACGATCAGCGGTGCGGTGCGTCCGAAAGCCTCGGCAGGATCGAGCTGGAAGTCATCGGCAACCGAAGTGTCGGCGATCTTGCGGGGCGGCTCAATGACGTACTGATCGGCATTGCGCTCCCAGGCGCTGGCACGGCGGCCCTGCAGGCGGTTGCCGCGGCGCACGAAGGATACCGGCTCGGCACGGAAAAGGTCTGGGTTCCTAGGGGCAGTGCCGTGGGCTGGGCGCTGCTGCTCGCTCGATTCGCTCATGATGATTAATCCTATCCGAGCAAGCTGCTTCGATGCTTGCCGAACGGTAGGGGATTGGACACCCCTAGAAGAAAATCGGGGGGATCCCCGATGGAGTAAAACAGGCAAAAGACAGAGAATATAACCATGACTGATTTAGTGCGCGGTATTCTCAACATTATTTGGCTGCTTTTCGGCGGCCTGTGGCTGGCCTTGGGCTACGTGTTGGCAGGCATCATCTGCTGCGTGCTGATCGTGACCATTCCATTCGGCATCGCCTCGTTCCGCATTGCCGGCTATGCGCTGTGGCCGTTTGGCCGCACCGTGGTCGACAACGGCCCGGTAGGCGCGTTCTCCACCCTGGGCAACATCATCTGGATCATTTTTGCTGGTATCTGGATTGCCGTTGGGCACGTGGTAACCGCGATCCCGATGTTCATTTCGATTATCGGCATCCCGCTGGGGATCGCAAACTTGAAGATGATCCCGGTTTCCCTGATGCCTCTGGGCAAGGTCATTGTGCCTTCGGACTATTTCATCGGCGGTGTTCGCCGCTAGGCTGCGCCAAGACAGCGAATGGCTGCCAACCCTTGATGGGGTTGGCAGCCATTCGCTTTATGTACGAACCTGATCAGCTCTTGAGGTACTCATCGTGCTGGCGGTGCGCTTCGGCGACCTCGACACGGATCTTGTCCACGTCCTTGGCCTTGTCGCGGTACTTCTTTTCCATGGTTTTCACATACGCTTCTTCCTCCACCAAGGCGCGGTAGATGCGTTCGCGTTCGACCGCGTCCGAGGTGTAGCTCAGGTCGTTGTAGCTGTTGGCATGGCGGCGCAGGTTGCCGATGGCAGTCTGGGCCTTGCCTGCCTTGCTGAACAGCGAAGCGAGAATTGTCAGCACCAGGACGCCGATAATGACGCTCAGCGACAGGCCGGTGCTGATTTCAATGACCATCACGTGCTCACCATCATTGATGAATGGCAAGTTGTTCTCGTGCAGTGCATGCAGGATCAGCTTCACGCCGATGAATGCCAGGATTGCTGCCAACCCGTAGGACAGGTAGATCAAGCGGTCCAGCAATCCGTCGAGCAGGAAGTAGAGCTGGCGCAGTCCCATGAGCGAGAAGGCGGTAGCCGTGAACACGATGTAGACGTTCTGGGTGAGTCCGAAGATCGCAGGGATGGAATCCAGAGCGAAGAGAATATCGGTACCGCCGATGGCCACCATGACCAGCAGCATCGGAGTCAGGACCTTCTTACCATCGATCTTGGTGAACAGCTTGTCGCCGTCATAGTTGTCGGTAGTGTGGAATAGCTTCTTGGCGATCCGGATGATGAAGTTGTTGGCCTCATCGGATTCGTCATCCTTCTTCAGCAGGTTGCCTGCGGTCAACAGCAGGATCAGGCCGAACAGGTAGAAGACCCAAGCGAACTGGTTGATCAGCGCCGCGCCGACAAAGATGAAGGCGGTACGTGCGATCAGCGAGAAGACGATGCCGAAGAGCAGGACTTTCTGCTGGTCTTCGCGGGGTACGCGGAAGCTCGCGATGATAATCAGGAAGACGAACAGGTTGTCGACCGACAGGGCCTTCTCGGTAATGTAGCCGGCAAAGTACTCGGCACCCATGTCGATTCCGCCGAAGACCAGCACCAGCACACCGAAAACGAGGGCCAAGCCAACATAGATGCTGGACCAGATCGCTGCTTCACGCAGCGATGGAACGTGGGCCTTGCGGATGTGGAAGAAATAGTCGAAGGCCAGAAGGGCGAGAATCACGACAATCGTGATGCCCCAAATCATAGGGGAAACTCCCATAGGGATTCCTGCTTTCGTAAGTAGCGCGCGAACGCATCTGAGTAAGTCTCTTCACCGACCCCGGGGCTGGCCGCAAAACCCGGCAGGACCATGAAGTCCTGCGTATTGACGGATTCAACGATTATGAATACTCCCTTACGTTCTACCAGCTTATCCCGATGCGGTGCTTCTGGAAAAATCTTGGTCCGTGGATGTCATGATGATCTGTAATGTACTTTGTCTTTGTGCAGTTGGGTAGGCGTCAATAGCAATTCGAAGAATGCACTTCGCTTGGAGCAACGTGGGCTAGGGGCAGGAACTAGGCGCTGCTAGAGCGACTTGTGCATCTTGATGCTGGTGGTTTCATATCCAAGCGATTCATAGAGGCCGCGAGCGCTCTGGTTGAATCCGAACACATTCAGCCCCAGGGTACGTGCGCCGTGGGCACGGGCGTATTCTTCGGCCAAATTCATGGCCTGGCGTCCGAACCCCTTGCCGCGGTGCCCGGGGTCGACAACTATGTACCAAACCCACCATGAAGCCGGATCGCCTGAGGTGTCGTGGCCGATCCAGACATAGCCCACATCGCCGAAAATGCCATGCTCCAGGGTGAATACCGCATTGGTGCAACTTGGCAATCCGGTGGGAAAGGCCCGGGTCATGGCCCGGTCTGCATCTTCCTGCGCCTTGTGCTGGGAACTGCCAGCGGCAACAAGGTCCGATACGTACTCGGCGGTACTTCGTGCCATCCACGAATGGAATTCTTCAGCGGGAAGCGGGTGGAGTTCTAATGGCATGCCCGGAGTCTACCGGTTGAGGGCGGCACGCTATTTCCGCGCGGCCAGGATTTGTTCACGCAGGATATCTGCGTGTCCGCAATGCTGTGCCAGTTCACGCAGCATATGCAGCTGGATCCAGCGCAGCGGCAGCGGTCCACGCCGGTTGCCTGAGAAGACGTCATCTCCTGTTTTGCCTTCGACTGCTTGATGCGACAGTTCGATGGCTTGGGCATATTCGTGCCGAATCGAATCGATGGTGTCGGAAGCCTCCAAGTCGAATGATTTGCTGGGCGAAGAGGCAATGCCCAGCTCTGCACGGCTGCGGCCGGTGGCTGCTTCACCGAACCAGACCCGTTCCACGAAGATCGCATGTTTCACCAGCCCGAGCAGCGTGGTCTTGGATTCAACCAACTTCAATCTGGCTTCGGCTTCACTCAGTCCGCCGGTGCAGGAAAGCAGCATCTGCCGGTGCTGATCGATGAAAACTTGGACCATATCATCGTGGGTCAGTGAAAAAATGTCTTTGGAATCCGGGTTGGCCATGCTTTATCTTAAGTCGGCAAATCGTTAGTGACAAGGGATTTTGCCTCTGGGGCAAGTGAAATAGAAAATCTTTCGAAAATCTTGCTCTAGCTGGAATACGAAGAGTGCGAGTAGAGTTGAGTTAAGTACACTCAAGTTTATGGGTTCACCCAATTAGAGAAAGGATGCGCGTGGACACCAAACTCACCACTAAGAGCCAAGAAGCTCTCTCGGCTTCCGGGATGAACGCTTCAACCGCAGGCAATCCGCAGATTGAACCTGCGCACCTGCTGAAGGCCTTGCTGGACCAGCGCGACTCCGTCGCAGTCGCCCTCCTGAAGACCGCCGGATTGGATGTCGACGCGCTTTCGATCAAGGCAAGCGCTGTCATCAACGCATTGCCTTCCAGCTCCGGCAGTTCAGTGGCCCAGGCCCAGTACTCCCGACAGCTGCTGCAGGTTGTGAGCAACGCCCAAGCGGCTGCCGCAGAAATGGGGGACACCTACGTCTCCACGGAGCACCTGCTTATCGCCTTGGCGTCAGACCAGACCAAGGCCGGCGACGCGCTGCGCGAATTCGGGGCCACCCGCGAACTGCTGGTGGGCACCTTGCCCACCATCCGCGGCGACCGCAAGGTCGATAATCCGGATCCGGAGGCCACCTTCCAGTCCCTGGAGAAGTTCGGTACCGACATGACCGCCCTGGCTCGCTCGGGCAAGCTGGATCCAGTCATCGGCCGCGACCGCGAGATCCGCCGCGTGGTCCAGGTGCTCTCCCGCCGAACCAAGAACAACCCGGTGCTGATCGGCGAGCCAGGCGTTGGCAAAACCGCTGTCGTTGAGGGGCTTGCCCAGCGCATGATCGCGGGCGACGTGCCGGAATCCCTGCGTGGCAAGACCCTGATCTCGCTGGATTTGGGCGCCATGGTCGCCGGCGCCAAGTACCGTGGCGAATTCGAGGAGCGGCTGAAGTCGGTATTGGAAGAGATCAAGGCTTCGGACGGCCAGATTGTCACCTTCATTGACGAGATCCACACCGTGGTCGGCGCCGGAGCCTCCGAAGGCGCCATGGACGCGGGGAACATGCTCAAGCCAATGCTCGCCCGCGGCGAGTTGCGCTTGATTGGTGCTACTACCTTGGACGAGTACCGCGAGAACATCGAGAAGGATCCCGCCCTGGAACGCCGCTTCGCACAGGTGTATGTCGGTGAGCCCAGCGTGGATGATACCATTGCCATCCTGCGTGGGTTGAAGGAGCGCTACGAGGCGCACCACAAGGTTTCCATTGCGGACTCCGCCTTGGTGGCAGCATCCACGCTGTCCAACAGGTACATCTCCGGCCGCCAGCTGCCAGACAAGGCCATCGACCTGGTTGATGAGGCCGCTAGCCGCCTGCGCATGGAGATCGACTCGGCTCCGGAGGAAATCGATGAGCTGCGCCGCGAGGTGGACCGGCTGACCATGGAGGAGCTGGCGCTGTCCGATGAAACGGATCCAGCTTCGGTGGAACGCCTGGATGCGCTGCGCAAGGACATGGCCGACAAGAAGGAACAGCTGGACGCGCTGAACTCCCAGTGGGAAGCCGAGAAGGCTGGCTTGAACCGCGTCGGTGACCTGAAGGTCAGGCTCGACGAATTACGCAGCCAGGCCGACAAGGCCCAGCGCGAGGGCGACCTGGAGCAGGCCTCTCGCCTGCTCTACGGGGAGATCCCAACGCTGCAGCAGGAACTGGATGCGGCGGCAGCTGCCGAAGCCGATAAGGCCGATACGCACACCATGGTTGCCGAGGAAGTCACCGCGGATGACATTGCAGAAGTCATCTCGGCGTGGACCGGTATTCCGGCCGGGCGCATGCTGCAGGGTGAAAGCCAGAAGTTGCTGGATATGGAAGAAATCATCGGGCAGCGCCTGATGGGGCAGAAGCAGGCTATTGCCGCTGTCTCTGATGCCGTTCGCCGTACCCGCGCCGGCATTGCCGACCCGAACCGCCCTACCGGATCCTTCCTGTTCCTGGGTCCTACCGGTGTCGGCAAGACGGAGCTGGCCAAGTCCCTGGCTGACTTCCTCTTCGATGATCCACGGGCGATGGTGCGGATCGACATGTCCGAATACTCGGCGAAGCATGCGGTTTCGCGCCTGGTCGGTGCCCCTCCGGGCTACGTAGGGTATGAAGAGGGCGGGCAGCTGACCGAAGCTGTGCGCCGCCGCCCGTACTCGGTGATTCTGCTGGACGAGGTGGAAAAGGCGCATCCGGAAGTATTCGATATCCTGCTGCAGGTGCTCGATGACGGGCGGCTGACCGATGGCCAAGGCCGCACCGTGGACTTCAGGAATACCATTCTGATCCTCACCTCGAATCTGGGTTCCCAGTTCCTGGTGGACCAGAGCATGGAAGACGAGGCCAAGAAGTCAGCGGTGATGAGCGTGGTCAATGCATCGTTCAAGCCGGAGTTCTTGAACCGTCTCGATGAGGTCATCCTCTTCGACCCATTGAGCATCGAAGAGCTGGGCAGCATCGTCAAGCTGCAGATCGACCTGCTCGCACAGCGCTTGGCCGACCGCCGCTTGAACCTGGAGGTGGATCAGGCCGCCAGCGATTGGCTGGCCCTGACCGGTTACGATCCTGCCTACGGCGCTCGTCCGCTGCGCCGCCTGGTGCAGCGCGAGATCGGAGACCGGCTGGCCAAGGAGATCCTGGCTGGAACGGTGCAGGACGGGGATACTGTAGGGGTCACCCTGGACGAAGTTGGCGACAAGCTCAAAGTTGCCAAGAAGGCCTAGGAGCCTGGCAATGGCGAGGGCGTGAACGGATGGAATCCCGTTCATGCCCTCGCCATTTTTCCTGAACGCAGACTTAGCTGTCGGTGGTCTCCTGTGCCTTGGACGGCTCCTCTTCGGAGTTCTCCGATTCTCCATCCGTAGAGCCCTCTGGCAGCAATGAGTTGCGGACGTCGCCCTCGGACAGGCTCAGGAAGCACGAAACGGTGCGGTCGCCCTGGCCCCAGGTGCTCTCCGAGGGACGCGAGAAGTGATAGGTCCAGGTGGAGTCCAGCCCTGCACGAGGATCCAGTGACACCGATTTGCACAGGTCTTCGGATTGGGTGAGCAGCACGTTGGCTCCCGGGTACTCCTCGCCAGTGACCTGGAAGATGCCGATCAGTTGGGCATTGTGGGAGGAATCACAGGTTACGACCGTCTGCGGATCCAGTGGTGAATTGAATCCGCGCAGGCAGTCGCCTTGCTCCAACTGGGTTGGAGGCATCTCGGTGGCAACAATGCCGTCGAGGCCTGGATTCTCGTTGCGCTCCACGTTGTTCGCAGTTGGCGAAGCAGGGGGATCCACTAGTCTCAACACCACGAAAACCACTGCCGCGGCCAGTGCGAGAACGGCGACAATCATCAAGGCCCATTGGGCACTTTGACGCTTGGGCTTCTCCGGTTCTGGCTGCAATGGCGGCAAAGCCGCCTGCGGCTCGGGCAGATTGTTTTCCACCACCTGTTGAGCTCCTTCGTGGTTGGGTCGGGCGATCGCTCGCCGGCTCAATACATAGTCGTTGGACTAATCGACAGTCTAGCGGTTTCGGAGGGTGTTGCATTCAGCGCTCGCCGGTGAATCGTGTTAACCTTTAATTACGAAAGAACTGATCACATATTCGGGGGCCTTCATCTTTTCAAGGTGGACCACCTCCCGACTCTACTGAAAAGAGGGGGTCACGCCATGGGGCGCGGCCGTCAAAAGGCTAAAGCACAGCGTCAGGCGCGAGATATCAAGTACTACTCGCCGTCCACTGACCTTTCGGCACTTGAACGCGAGTTGGGCGTTCAGTCCGATCATCATGCTCAGAACACTGAGCGTAATGATTCATCGTATGACGAAGAATATTCGGAATACGACGAGCTGACTAAGAAGTACTCGGGAGATGACGAAGACGAGTAGCCTCGTCTTCTGATGCCGGGAGTCCTTGGCTCAGAGTGCCACACCTTAAGCATTGAGTGGTACAGCTCTTCAGTACATTTTGCGACAAGCCGCAGCGACTAAGCTAAATTAGCTTTTAGTCGTTGCGGCCTTTGTCGTGCCCAGTAATTGTTAGGTGGAACGTGAGCACTCCAGAAGAGCTATCCATCCAGATGGCGCATCATTCGGCCATCCGGTCGATGCAGCGCATTGTCGAGCAGCAGGCACCTGAATCCCCGGAAGCTGAAGCGCGTGCCGGGGTGCGCCAAATGCTTTCCGCTGGCGGGGTCCTGGTGGTCACCGGAGCCGGTGTTTCTACCGATTCCGGAATCCCCGACTACCGGGGACCCAACGGTTCATTGCAGCGCCACCGGCCGATGACCTATCAAGAATTCCGATTCCGTCCTGAAGCCCGGCAGCGCTATTGGGCCCGTGGCTACGTCGGCTGGCGCCATATGGACAAAGCCGAGCCTAACCACATTCACCAGCGCTTGGTGCAGTGGGAAGAGCACGGGAAACTCAGTGGAATCATTACGCAGAACGTTGACGGGCTGCACCAGCAGGCCGGATCCAAACGGGTCATTCCGGTCCATGGCGACTTGTCGATCGTCCGCTGCCTGGACTGCGGGTACAGCGAGAACCGCAATGACTTTGATCTGCGCCTGCAGGCGGCCAACGAAGGCTATTTGGAAGCCGTGGAAATCGACCCCAGCGCGGTGAACCCCGATGGGGATGTGGAGCTGCCCCAGTATCTGGTTGACCGGTTCAACATGGTGGCCTGCTTGAGCTGCGGCTCGCTGGCCCTGAAGCCTGATGTGGTGTATTTCGGCGAGAACGTTCCGGTTGAACGCAAGGAACGCATTGCGGCACTGGAAGCGGAATCCACATCGCTCTTGGTGCTGGGCTCCTCCCTTGCAGTGATGAGCGGGTACAAGATCCTGTTGAACTTCGTCAAGCGGGATTTGCCGGTGGCGCTGATTACCAACGGCCACGTCCGCGGTGAACAAAAAGCAACCTGGCGCTGGCGTGTGCCTTTGGAGCACGCCCTGAAGCAACTGGACTAGCAGGCCGGTATTTCGTCCCGCAAGGGACACCAATGAAGCGTGCCAAATGCTGCTCTGGGCACTCAGCCCGGCAGGAAGCTCGCACTGGTGCAGCACCACCGGCAGCATTGCCTGGCGCCTGGAAGCCGGGCAAGAGGGCTCCGGTCAACCCTGCATCCCCATTCGCATGGCGATGGCGTTAAAGAACCGATGCGCCGCACTGGGATCAGTGCGGCGCATCGGCAAGGAAGCGGATCCTGCGAGTACTACTTGGCGTAGTTGCCGGTCAGCAGCACTGCGCCGCCGTCAACGCCCTTGGCTCCCTGGACGTAGTCCAGTCCGGCATCGGCTGCCGCTGGATCGATATTCTCGACGCCGCCCATGACCCAAGCTCCCATGCCAGCCTTGTTCAGCAGCTCTACGGCACGATCAGCTACAGCTGGATCAACAACAGCAACCATGCCCACACCCAGGTTCAGGGTGCGCTCAAGGTCAGGCTGTGGCACGTTGCCCAGCTGGGCGATGGTGGAGAAGACTGCTGGCAGGGACCAGGTCGAGCGGTCCACACGGGCCATCAGGCCCTGGGGCAGCACGCGAGCCAGGTTGGCAGCCAGGCCCCCACCGGTGACGTGGCTGAAGCCGTGCACGCCGAAGTTCTCGCCGTCGTTCAGCTCGCCCACCAGATCCAGGCAAGCGGTGGTGTAGATGCGGGTCGGAACCAGCAGTTCCTCGCCCAAGGTCTTGCCGAACTCTGCAACTTCGCGTTCCAGCTCCCACTTGGCGTGGGCGATGACGCGGCGCACCAGCGAGTAGCCGTTGGAGTGGATGCCCGAGGACGCCATGCCGATGACGACGTCGCCGGCCCGCACGCGCTCCGGGCCCAGCAGCTGGTCAGCTTCGATGACACCGGTAGCAGCACCGGCAACATCGTATTCGTCCTCGGCTAGCAGGCCCGGGTGCTCCGCAGTTTCGCCGCCAACCAGCGCGGTGCCGGCCAGCTTGCAGCCTTCCGCGATGCCGCGCACGATATCCGCGATGCGCTCCGGGACGACCTTGCCGGTGGCGATGTAGTCGGTCATGAACAGCGGCTTGGCGCCCACCACGACAATATCGTCGACCACCATGCCGACCAGGTCCTGGCCGATGGTGTCGTGGATGTCCAGCTTCTGGGCGATGGCAACCTTGGTGCCCACCCCGTCGGTGGAGGTAGCCAGGTACGGCTTCTTGTAACCGGTCAGGAACGATACATCGAAGAGCCCGGCGAAGCCGCCGACCCCTCCGACAACGCCCGCGGTGTGGGTTGCCTTGATCGCGCCCTTCATCAACTCAACGGCACGGTCACCGGCCTCAACGTCAACGCCGGCACCGGCATAGGTGATGGAAGTTGGCTGCTGATCATTGCCGCTCATGGCAGTCGGTTCCTTTTCTGTTCTGGGCGCCGCATTTCCGGCGCCCTTTGCAACGAGATGGTTGGGATCGTGGAGGGGATTAGCTGTTGGTTTCGAACTCGGCATCAGGACCTGGCTCGCAGCCGCCCTGGTTGCTGCGCTCCAGCAGGTTCTTGCCGCGGCGCTCCTCGTTCGGCAAGGCGATCGGGTACTCGCCGGTGAAGCACGCGGTGCACAGGCGCTCGCGCGGCTGGCGGGTCGCTTCGATCATGCCGTCTTCGGAAATGTAGGCCAAGGAGTCCGCGCCGATGGAGGTCGCGATCTCAGCCACGGCAGCGCCGTTGGCGATCAGCTCGGCACGCGAGGCGAAGTCGATGCCGTAGAAGCAAGGCCACTTGACCGGAGGCGAGGAGATCTTCACATGCACCTCGGCGGCACCGGCCTCGCGCAGCATGCGCACCACCGCGCGCTGGGTGTTGCCGCGGACGATCGAATCATCCACCACCACGACGCGCTTGCCGCGCAGCACGGTTTCCAGCGCATTGAGCTTGAGCTTGATGCCCAGCTGGCGCAGGGTCTGCGATGGCTGGATGAAGGTACGGCCCACGTAGGCGTTCTTCACGAAGCCGTGGGTGAATGGAATGCCTGATTCCTCGGCGTAGCCGATGGCGGCCGGGGTGCCGGACTCCGGAACCGGGATCACGATGTCCGCGTCCGCGCTGTTCTCGCGGGCCAGCTGGCGGCCCATTTCCACGCGGGATTCGTAGACCGAGCGGCCGGCAATGGCAGCATCGGGACGAGCCAGGTAGACGTACTCGAAGACGCAGCCCTTGGGGGTGGCTTCGGCGAAGCGGGTGGAACGCACGCCGTTCTCGTCGATGGCGATCATTTCGCCGGGTTCGATTTCGCGGATGAACGAGGCGCCAACGGTAGCCAGTGCAGGCTGCTCCGAAGCAACAACCCAGCCTCGGTCCAGCCGGCCCAGGACCAGGGGGCGAACACCATGCGGGTCGCGGGCTGCGTAGAGGGTGTCCTCGTTCATGAAGACTAAGCAGAAGGCGCCTTCGATCTTCGGCAGCAGCTCCAGCGCGGTTTCTTCCAGCGACTGGCCTTCGGAACCGGCCAGCAAGGCGGTGACCAAGGCGGTGTCGGTGGTGTTGCCCTGGGCGAGTTCGCCGCGGACCTTGCCGCCTTCGGCCTGCTGCTTGGCGGAGACCATATCGGCCAGATCAGCGGAGTTGGTCAGATTGCCGTTGTGGGCCAGGGCGACGGTACCGGCCTGGGTCGGGCCCAAGGTCGGCTGCGCATTGGCCCAGTGGCTGGCACCGGTGGTCGAGTAGCGGCAGTGGCCGATAGCCAGCTGGCCGGCCATGGAGTTCAGCGTATTCTCGTCGAACACCTGGGAGACCAGGCCCATGTCCTTGTAGACGTTGATACGCGCACCGTCGCTCGTGGCAATACCAGCGGATTCCTGTCCGCGGTGCTGCAGGGCATACAGGCCGTAATAGGTGAGTTTTGCGACCTCTTCGCCAGGAGCCCAAACGCCAAAAACGCCGCATTCATCCTGCGGCCCCTTTTCGTTTGGAAGCAGGTCGTGATTTAAGAATCCATCGCCACGCGCCATGTTGGTTATTCTCTCATGTTCCAGTTGGTCGACACCGACCAAAAATGTGGTGGGTGGCGGCCAGGTGCGCGGCCGCCTGCTCTTCTAATTCAGGAGAAAAGCTGCCTAGCCTTGTAGTCCGCTGGAGTCAGTGTCCTCGGCCAGAGGAACTGCCAGATGCTTGGTGGTTTTGCGTGAGGTCACGCGATCAACAATCACATACGCCAATGCGCCGATGCCTACGCCCAGGCCTGCACCGAATATGGCGAAGAATCCGGACGCCGAGGTGCGGGTGTAATCCTGCGATGGTTCGCCAAGCAGGCCAATGATGAGACCGGCTAGCGCGCCAAGGACCGCGAAAGTCAAAATGAACGGCCAGAACTTGGGCGACGAGTGAATATGCACTTCAACACTCTGATCGGCAGAAGACGGGGTAGCGGGGTGTTGCTCCATACCCTTAAGGGTACTCAATAAGTGGTAGGTGCGCTGACAAGTCTGCCCTAAGTCCCGAAGCATGCAATTGCCCAGTCTGCAAGGCCTCGGCCCAGCCGATACGCCCAGTAGCAAGGGAAAGCCAGAGCTCAGCAGGCATTTCGACTACATTCGGAGGTGTTCCGCGGGTGTGCCGGGGACCCGCTATGCACTGAGTCACACCGAAGGGCGGAACGCGTACCTCGACCGAGTTGCCCTCGGCGCGGGAGGCCAGCTCCTCCAGCGAAAAGCGCACCGCGGTGGCGAGCACCGGGCGGGCTATTTTTCCTTGTCCCTGCGTGGTTCCGGACCATTCGCGCAGGGCCGCTCGGCCAGCGGTTTCATCAACGCGCCGTTTGATTGCCATGGGTCGATTCCACTTTCTCTCAATGACGGAGAAACGTCATATTTGCGTGCGCTGGGCATCTACTGTGGATCTGGAAAACCGAGAAATCCAGCCATGCCAACTCTAGTTCAGCCAACGCAGCGCCGGTTGGATGCCGGCATGATGCTGTGCCGAAGACTTCCAGGGGGCGCTTTGGGCTTGCTGGCGCCGAATTCGCCCCTCGGCCCGGTGCCAGGCGGGCGGCCAGATGGACGGGGCCTGCGGCTAATGCCTGCGCGTCATAGACGCGGTTGACCCGCTGGATCTCCGGTAAACTCGACCGGGTGAAGGTACTGGTTATTGGCCCAGGCGGCCGTGAGCATGCAATTGTCCGTGCACTGAGTGCAGACCCCTACGTCAACGAAGTTCATTGCGCCCCCGGCAACGCCGGTATCGCACAGGACGTCACTACCCACGCGATCGATGCGCAGGATCCTGCCGCAGTCGTCGCGCTCGCCCGGGAACTGGGCAGCGATCTGGTGGTCGTCGGCCCCGAAGCGCCGCTGGCTTCCGGTGTTTCCGATGCGCTGATCGCAGCGCAGATCCCGGTCTTCGGCCCGACCCAGGCTGCCGCGCAGCTCGAAGCGTCCAAGGCTTTTGCCAAGAACGTCATGGCTGCCGCTGAGGTTCCCACCGCCATGGCCCATGTGGCCACCAACCGCGAGGAAGCCGCCAGCGCGCTGGATGACTTCGGTGCGCCGTACGTGGTCAAGGACGATGGCCTGGCCGCCGGCAAGGGCGTCGTGGTCACCGGCGATCGCGACGAAGCGCTGGAGCACGCAGAAGCCTGTTTTGCCGCCGGCGGAACCGTAGTGATCGAAGAATTCCTCGATGGCCCAGAAGTTTCCCTGTTTGTCATCTGCGATGGCAAGCATGCTGTTCCGCTGGCCCCGGCACAGGACTTCAAGCGCATCTTCGAAAACGACGAAGGCCCGAACACCGGTGGCATGGGTGCCTACTCGCCGCTGGAATGGCTGCCGGAGAGCTTCGTCGACGAGGTCATGGACCGCGTCGCCTACCCGACCCTGCGCGAAATGGAAAAGCGCGGCACCCCATTCACCGGCGTGCTGTACTGCGGCTTGGCGATCACCAAGCGCGGCATCCGCGTCATCGAGTTCAATGCCCGCTTCGGCGACCCGGAAACCCAGGCTGTCCTTGCCCGGCTGAAGACTCCGCTGGGCGGTGTGCTGCTGGCTGCCGCCAAGGGCCGGCTCGATGATGCCGAGCAGCTGACCTGGTCCGCGCAGACCGCAGTTGATGTGGTCATCGCCGCCGAGAACTACCCGGACACCCCGGTCAAGGGAGCGGTGATCTCCGGGCTGGAGGCAGCCAACGGAATTGACGGCGTGCACGTGATGCATGCCGGAACTTCCGCGGATGCTGAAGGGAACATCATTGTTTCCGGTGGCCGCGTACTGGCCGTGGTGGGCCTGGGCGATGGCCTCGCCGCGGCCCGCGCCGCAGCGTACGCCGGGGTTGCCGAGATCAGCTGGGACGGTGCCCAGTCGCGCACCGACATTGCGTTGAAGGCCGAACGCGGCGAAATCGCCATCGCCAACGAAAGCAAGTAGAGGACTACAGAACTCATGGCAGGATTCCAGACTGAAGTGCTCGACCTAGAAGGTTGGGACCATTACTACTCGGGCAAGGTACGCGACCTGTACGTGCCTGCGGGCGCCAGCTTCGAAGGCACCGACCGTGTCCTCGTGGTGGCCTCCGACCGCATCAGCGCCTACGACTTCGTGCTGGCCAGCGAAATCCCGGACAAGGGCAAGGTGCTGACCCAGCTCAGCCTCTGGTGGTTCGAGCAGCTGGGCGACTTCGCCAACCATGTCATCTCCACCGATGTTCCAGCCGAGGTGGCCGGACGCGCGATGGTGTGCAAGAAGCTGGAGATGTACCCGATCGAGTGCATCGCCCGCGGATACCTGACCGGATCGGGCCTGGCCGAGTACAAGGCCTCGCAGACCGTGTGCGAGCTGCCACTGCCGGCAGGACTGGTGGATGGCTCGCGCCTGGAACCGGCGCTGTTCACCCCATCGGCCAAGGCCGAGGTGGGGGAGCACGACGAGAACATCTCCTTCGAGCAGACCGTGGAACGCGTTGGCGCCGAAGTTTCCGAGGCGCTGCGGGAGAAGACCGTGGCCCTGTACGAGCAGGCCGAGCAGATCGCCCGCGCGCGCGGCATCATCCTGGCCGATACCAAGGTGGAGTTCGGAGCTGATCCGGCCACCGGCGAGATCACCCTGGGCGATGAGGTGCTGACCCCGGATTCCTCGCGTTTCTGGGATGCCGAATCCTACAAGCCGGGCCAGGCGCAGGCCAGCTTCGACAAGCAGTTCGTCCGCGACTGGCTGACCTCCGCCGAATCGGGTTGGGACAAGAACTCGGGCGAAGAACCGCCTCAGCTGCCAGCCGGAATCATCGAGAAGACCCGTGCCCGCTACATCGAGGCCTACGAACGGCTCACCGGCCAGGTCTTCAGCGCCTAGGCGCAGGCGAAGAACAACCACGCACGGCAAAGCCCTCCGCTGATCGAAGTGATCTGCGGAGGGCTTTGCGCTGTCCTGGACGGGATCAGACCAGCGAGTCCTTCCACGCCTTGTGCAGGGCCGCGAAGCGCCCCTCATCGGCAATCAGCTGCGCTGGGGTGCCGTCCTCGGTGATCTTGCCATCGTGGACCACCAGCACGCGGTCCGCGATCTGCACGGTGGACAGGCGGTGCGCGATGATCAGCGCGGTGCGGTTGCCCAGCAGGGTTTGCAGTCCGCGCTGCACTGCCCGTTCCGAAGGGATATCCAGGGAGCTGGTGGCCTCATCAAGGATCAGCACCGCAGGATCGGCAAGGAAGGCGCGGGCAAAGGAAATCAGCTGGCGCTGGCCGGCCGAGACCCGTCCGCCTCGCTTGTTCACGTCGGTGCCGTAGCCCTCAGGCAGATCCAAGATGAACTCGTGGGCGCCGACCGCACGGGCGGCGTACTCGATATCCTCCGGCGAGGCGCCCGGCCGGCCCAGCGCGATGTTCTCGGCCACCGATCCGGAGAAGAGGAACGCCTCCTGGGTGACCATCACCACGTGCTGGCGCAGTTCCTTGTTCGACAGCTCGTTGATCGGCACCGAATCCAGTTCCAAGGTGCCCGAACGCAGGTCGTAGAAGCGGGCAATGAGCTTGGCCAGCGTGGACTTGCCGGCACCGGTCTGGCCTACCACGGCCACCGTTTGGCCCGCCGGGATCCGCAGGTCGAATTCCTCCATGATCACCGGGCCCTCGCCGTAGCCGAAGACCGCATCCTTGAAGACCAGCTCGCCGGCCACCTTGCGGATGGTGCGAGGGGCCGCAGGCTCGCGCACCGTCGGTTCTTCCTCCAGCAGCCCCGAAACCTTCTCCAGGGCGGCGGTGGCCGACTGCAGCGAGGAATAGAACATGGCGATCTGCTCGACTGGCTGGAACAGGCGCTTGGAGGCCAGCAGGATGGCCACCATCGCACCGACCTGCATGGTGCCGTCGATGATGCGGAATCCGCCGTAGGCGAGCAATGCCGCCACCGTCAGGTTGCCGATCAGGACCAGTCCCGGCTGCAGGACGCCGAAGAGGTTGAAGGAACGCACCGAGTTCACCCGGTACTGCTCCGCGAGATCCGAGTAGTTCGCGTCGTTGGCTTCCTCGCGGCGGAAGGCCTTGACCGCGCGGATGCCGGTCATGGTTTCCACGAAGGTGGAGATGACCTTGGCCGAGACCACGCGGGATTCGCGGTAGAGCAGCTCGGAGCGGCGCTGGTACCAGAAGAAGAGGATCGCTACCGGAAGGACGGCCACGCAGACCACCAGGCCGCTGCGCCAGTCGAGGAAGAAAATCGAGACCAGGGTGAAGACCACGAACACGCAGGAGGAGGCCAGTTCCGAGACGCCTTGATCGAGCAGCTCGCGCAGCGTTTCCAGATCGGAGGTCTGCCGGGAAATGATCCGCCCGGAGGTGTAGTTCTCGTGGAATTCGAGGCTCAGCCGCTGGGTATGGCGGAAGACCTGCTGGCGCAGATCCAGGAGCATCGCCTGGGAGATCTTCGCCGCGCTGGTGATGTACCAGGAGAGCAGCACGCCGCTGAGCACGGCGCACACGATGTATCCGGCCCCGGTCATCCCCAGGGCACCCCAGTTGCCTTCGCGCACCTGCGGCAGGGTCCAGTCGATCGAGAAGGCGATCAGCACCGGAAGCAGCACGCGTGCCGCGTTGGAGAACAGCACCAGCACCACGGTGAGGACGAAAAGCTTCTTCTGCGGCACGGCCAGCGAGGCCAGCAGCCGGAAGGAACGTTGCCGCACGACCTTGCGTTCGGCGGCAGAGAGCTTGATGGCGTCTTCATTGGCGACGCCCAGTGGCTTGCTCATCGGGAGACCTCCACGGTGGCTGGCTGGTCTTCGTCATCCAGGCTGGCGATGACGAATCGGTAATGCTCATTGGTGCTCAACAGGTGGGCGTGGCTTCCCACCGCGTCGATGCGGCCATCGCGCAGCAGCGCCACGCGGTCGGCGAGCATCACGGTCGAGGGCCGGTGGGCCACGATCAGCGTGGTGGTTCCGGCCAGGACTTCGCGCAGCCTCTCGGTGACCAGTTCCTCGGTGCGCACATCCAGGGCGGACAGCGGATCGTCGAGGACCAGCACGCTCGGGCGCGCTGCGATGGCGCGGGCCAAGGCGATGCGCTGGCGCTGCCCGCCCGATAGCGACAGGCCTTCCTCGCCGATCAAGGTGTCTACCCCTTCGGGCAACGCGTAGGCAAACTGCACCTGGGCGACGTCCAGGGCTTCGGCGAGCAGGGCTTCGCGCTGCTGCTCATCCAGGTTTTCCGGGGCGCCGAGCAGCACGTTGCCGCGGATGGAGGTGGAGAATAAGGTGGTGTCCTCGAAAGCCACGGCGATCTCGGTTCGCAGTTCCTGGAGGTCCCAGTCCTTGACGTCCTGTCCGTGGATGAGCACCTCGCCGGAGGTCGCTTCATGCAGGCGCGGAACCAGGTTCAGCAAGGTGGACTTGCCCGAACCGGTGATGCCGACAAGGGCCATGGTTTCCCCGGGACGGATCTCCAGATTGATGTCGGCCAGGATCGGCCGGTGGGTACCGGCGGTATCCGGGTAGGCGAAGCGCACATGCTCCAGCTTCACGCTGCCATCGCGTTCTGCAGGGACCCGGGGCTGCGCGGGGGAATCGATGTCATTGATTGAATCCATGACCTCGAAGTGGCGGTCCAGCGCGGTTTTGGTGCTCAGTGTCATGCCCAGCAGCATTCCCATGCCCTCGACGGGGCCGGCGATGACCGCGGCGATGGCGAAGTAGGCCACCAGCGAGCCGACGCTCAGCGTGCCGTTGGCGACCTGGGCAATGCCGATCAGCAGGCCGATGCCCAGAATGGTTTCAGGCACCGCAACGACGGTGAGCAGGAAGCTGGCCAGCGTCTTGGCCTTGGTTATTTCGGTTTCCTGCAGGGACTTTGCCTGGGCGCTGAAGCCCGCGTAGACATGCGGCCCGCGGCCGAAGGCCTTGATGACGCGGATGCCGTGCACTGATTCTTCCACCGCGGTGGCCAGGTCCCCAGCCTGGTCCTGGCTGCGGCGGCTGGCGGCCCGGTAGTCGTTGCGGAAACGGTAGGCCTTGATGGCAATCGGGATAGATCCCAGCAGGTAGAGCAGTCCCAGGATCCATGAATGGGTGAACATCAGCACCAGCCCGGTGATGACGGTGACGGTTTCAACAACCAGCATCATCGCGCCGAACGCGAGCCAGCGGCGCAACAAGGAGAGATCCGACATGGAGCGGGAGAGAAGCTGCCCCGAGCCCCAGCGTTCGTGGAACGCCACGGGCAGGCGCTGCAGGTGCTTGTAGAAGCGGATGCGCATCTGCGCTTCAAGGCCTGCTGCGGGATTCAGCACGAATTGGCGGCGCAGGAAGATCAGCAGGGCTTCGACAAGGCCCAATGCGGCAACGATGCCAACAGAGAGCCACACCTCCGAGGCTGCCCCATCACGATGCAGGACGACATTGACCAGCCAGGCGAGCACCTGGGGGATGGCCAGCGCGACAATTCCGGCGCCGAGCGCGCAGAGGAAACCGCAAAAGAGCCGGGGGAAGATCGGCTTGACGAATGGAGCAAGCCGTTTCAGTGTTGCGGAGAGCGGGACCGGATCTTTCGAACCGGCCTGTTGAGCTTGAGCCACGGTACCCCGCATTCATCCAGAAGTTTGACAGAGTTACAGACTACCGGCAGTAGTTGGGATAATTCAATCAATAGGCAACTATTGGAAAGAAGTGCTTCACATTGGAGGCAAATAATCCCCGGTCGAGCACCAAGAAGGTGCTTGACCGGGGATTACCCGAAGAAATTTCGTGGCTTAGTCGCGGGCAGCCAGGGTAACCATGATGGCTTCCGGCGGGCAGGCGAAGCGAATCGGAGCGAAGCGCGAGGTGCCCACGCCAGCGGAAACATTCAACGGAACGGTGTTGCCGTTGTATTCCCAATCGCTCAGGCCGCGGGCGCGCCACGTAGGCAGATCGCAGTTGGAGACCAATGCGCCATAGCCCGGGATGCACACCTGGCCGCCGTGGGTGTGGCCAGCGAAAATGACATCAGCCTTCGCCTCGGTGAATTGGTCAAGAACCCGCTGGTAGGGCGCGTGGGTGAGCGCAATGCGCACGTGGGGCGCCTGGCTGCTTGAGGAGGAACCACGCGGCCAGCCAGCGAAGAGGTCCCGGTCGATGTGCGGATCATCCACGCCGGTAAGATCCAGGCGCAGGCCATTGAGCACCGTGGAATGCGCACGGTTGGACATGTTGATCCAGCCGGCTCCGCCGAAGGCCCGGTGCATTTCTTCGAACGGCAACTGGTCCCGCGGGGCAGGGTTGGGAGTTCCGGTGGAAGGAGCCAAATACCTGAACGGGTTCTTCAGCTTCGGAGCGTAGTAGCAATTGGACCCGGGAACGAAGGCGCCAGGGAAAGCCATCAGCGGTTCCAGCGCCTTGATCAAAGCCGGCACGGCCTTGCGGTGGCTGAGGTTATCCCCGGTGTTGATGACAAAGTCGGGCTTCAGATCAGCCAGACCGCGCAGCCACTGGGTTTTGGCTTCCTGCCCTGGAACCATGTGGATGTCCGAAAGGTGCAGGACCTTGATGTCGCCGTATCCGCGGGGCAGGACCTTAAGCGATTCGTGGCGCAGCCCGAACTTCTGGGCCTCCAGCATGCCATAGCCCACCAGAGCTCCGCCGATGGCCAGAGCGCCGGTGGCGGCAAGGGCCGCAGTACCGCTGGCATGACGTAATGCCGAAGCGAAATTATTCTGTTCAACCATGACTTCTGTGCCATCGTCCTTTCAAGCCCGGAGGCAACTTCTGGTGGAGTTCTCCTATGCCAATCTAAACCGAAAGGCCGCGTCCAACCAAAGTTGAACGCGGCCTTTCGAATATTCAGCTAGTCATCGGACTTCTTGCCGTTGCCGTTTCCATTGCCGTTTCCGTTGCCCTTGTTATCGGAGTCGGGCTTCGGCGAGGATTCTTCCTTAGGCTTGGAATCTTCCTTCGACTCTTCCTTGTCATTGTCCTTCTCATCCGAGTCGGACTTGGAATCGTCTTCTTCCTTCGGCTTTGGCGGAGGCGGCTGGCGACGGGCCGAACCGAAGTTGTTCCGCTCGTATTCGTGCACGGCCTCCTCCATGAAGTCCACCCACAGCGGGGCGGCGAAGGTCGAGGAATCGACCATCCAAGGGGCCTTCTTGTCGTTGACCATCGCGCCGTGCATCTGGTTCTTCTCTTCGCCGGCCTTGCCCTTGAGTCGGCCGACCCAGGTGGCGGTGGAAATTCCGGTGGTGTAGCCGACGAACCAGGTCGAGGACGCGTAGTTGTTGGTACCGGTCTTGCCAGCGATTGGGCCGTCGACGCGGCCCTTGGAGACGCGGTTGGTGGCGATCTTCTTCAGGGTGCCGTTCAGATCGGCAACGTAGGTCGGGTCGATTTCCTGGGAGCAGGATTCCTTCTTGACCTTGTACTCGTTGCCGTCCTTGTCGGTCACGCTGTTGATGGCGCGTGGTTCGCAGTACTCGCCCTTGTTGGCGAATGCAGCGAATGCGGCGGCCTGCGACAACGGGGTGATTTCTGCCGAGCCGATGATGAACGAAGGGTTCGAAGGCGAGATCGGGGCAGGGCCGCCCTTGGCGCCCTGATCCAGTACGCCAAGCTTCTTGGTGTAATCGGCGATGGTGCACAGGTCGGTCTTGTAGGCCTCCTGCACGGTCGCGGTATTGATCGACCAGTACAGGCCGGTATCCACGGTCATCGAGCGGTAGAAGCCAGGCGATGCATTCTTCGGTTCCCAATTAGAACCAACAGTTGTCGTTCCTCCGGGAAGGCAAGATGCCCGCCACTTGGAGCCGGGTACGAAAACCTGCTTCTTGGCATTGATCTTGTCGTACATGCGGTTGCCTTCGGACAGCCAGCCCAAGGTGGTGTACGGCTTCATGGTAGAACCACCCTGGAACCCGCCAGCGCCACCCAGGGAACGCTCGACAGCGAAGTTGTAATAGGTGTTCTCGCCCGAGTTCTTGACTTCCGGACCGTAGGTGGTGTTCTGCGCCATGGTCAGGATCTTGCCGGTGCCCGGCTCGACCGAAACGATCGAGGAGTAAATGTCGGTATTGGACTTGGCCTTTGGATCGATAGCCTTCGCTGCGTCCTTGGCGGCCTTCTTGTTCAGCTTGCTGTTCAGGGTGGTCTTGACGGTCAAGCCGCCACGGTACAGCAGGCCTTCGCGATCTTCCTTGGTCTTGCCATAGGTGTCATCGGAAAGGATCAGATTGGTGACGTAGTCGCAGAAGTACGCATTTTCCTTGGCCGCGGTGCAACCGGAAGGGGACGTGCGCGGATCCAGTTCCAGGTCCGACTTCACCGCCTTGTCGTATTCCTTCTTGGTGATTGCACCGGTGCGGTACATGTTGCCCAGCACCTTGTTGCGGCGGTCGATGGATCGCTCAGGGTTGTTGATCGGGTTGTAGACGTTTGGCAGCTGGACCATGCCGGCAAGCATGGCCGACTGCTGCACGTTCAAGTCCTTGGCATCGGTTGAGTAGAAGTGCTGAGCGGCAGCCTGCACGCCGTACTCGCGACCCGAGAAGAGCACCAGGTTCAGGTAGCCCTCCAGGATCTGGTCCTTGGACATTTCCTTCTCGATGGCCACCGCGTACTTCAGCTCACGGATCTTATCCGAGTAGCCCTTCTGGCCGGAAACAGTGGATTCGTCCGAACCGGTGAGCACCTGGTTATTCACCAGCAGGTTGTTCACGTACTGCTGGGTCAGGGTGGAAGCACCAGAGCGGCTCGAAGAGGTGAGGTTGCCAACTACTGCACGGGCGATGCCCTTGGGGTCGATGCCCTTGTGCTCGTAGAAACGCTCATCTTCCACCGAGATGATCGCCTTGCGCATGTTCGGCGAGATGTCATCTAGCTTCACAGGCTGGCGATTTTGCTGGTAGAAGTTCGCAATGGCCTTGCCATCAGCGTCAAGGATCGTGGAAGGCTCCGGGATGGGGAGCTTTTCAAACGAGCTCGGGAGCGCGCTGACGATGTTGTTACCGGTGGTCAAACCGGTTTTTGCGATAGCTGCAATGGGCACGAGCATGCCTGCTGCGAGCACACCACACAGGGCGCTGATTCCGAAGAATGCAACGACTTTTCCCAGGGTGGTAGCGGTATCAAAAAAAGGGGACTTCTTGGCTGCCATACCCACTAGTTTACAAGGACGCGCTAACGTATCGAGTATGACTAAATGGGAATACGCCACTTTGCCGCTTTTGATTCACGCTACGAAGCAGATTTTGGACCAGTGGGGTGACGATGGCTGGGAGCTGGTAACCGTGGTTCCAGGCCCCAACGGCTCATCTCCAGTGGCCTACATGAAGCGTCCGAAAGCGTAACTAGCAACAACATTTACTGAAGGAGAAATCCCATGCAAGAAGCTACTTCCTCGCGTGTCGAGGCTCGTCTGGCCGAGCTCGGTCATGCCTTGCCAGCTGTGGCAAAGCCGGTAGCCGCCTACCTGCCAGCCGTTACCACCGGCAACTATGTCTACACCTCCGGCCAGCTTCCGCTGATTAAGGGTGAACTCACAGCCGTTGGAAAGGTTGGTGCCGAGGTTTCGGCCGAGGAGGCGAAGGCCCAGGCGCAGACCGCTGCGCTTAACTCGCTAGCCGCCATCAAGGCCGAAATTGGTGATCTAGATCGCATTAAGCGCATCGTGAAGGTTGTCGGTTTCGTGTCGTCGGCACCGGACTTCACCGGACAGCCAGGCGTCATCAACGGGGCATCGGAGTTCTTCGGCGAGGTACTCGGCGATGCAGGCTTGCACGCACGCTCGGCCGTCGGCGTTGCCGTTCTGCCGCTGGATGCACCTGTCGAGGTCGAGGTCATCGCCGAATTTGAGTAATTCAAGCCAGATTCCTGCTGCGCGGTCCCGACGGGCATTCCCGGCGGGGCCGCGCAGCGGTATGGTGCGCCGGCTCTTTGATTTGCCACCGCATCAAATTGCCACCGCCGAAAACTGGTTCTCTTTCGGTTCGCGCACGCCGCGCACCCCGCGGCGCGCGTCCTCCATCTGCCTTGTGAGGGATTCTTCCCACGGCGTGGAGACCTATCTGACTTATCGCCCCGGGGGCTCCCCACTGGGCAACGTGGCCTTTCCAGGCGGCAGCCACGAGGCGAGCGACCGTGCCACCTACCAATGGTTCGGTCCGAGCCTGTCCCAATGGTCCAAGCGCATGGACATGCTGGACCAGCAGTTGGCGCAGGCATACATCGTTTGCGCCATTCGCGAGCTTTTCGAAGAGACCGGAATCCTGCTGGCCGGCACCGATGAGCAATCCGTGGTCGAAATGACCGATGCAGAAGACTGGATGACCGCCCGCGAAGCAATCGCCGGACAGGACCTGGCCTTCGACGAATTCCTGCGCCGCCGCGGACTGGGCTTGCGCACAGACCTTTTGCGTCCGGTATCCCACTGGCTCAACCCGAACTTTGCCCTGCGCCGCTTCGACACCTGGTACTTCACTGCCACCGTGCCCAACCGCCAGGAGGCTGCCTTGCTGCGCGGCAAAGGCAAATGGGGGCGCTGGTGTGCCGCCGGGGAAATATTGGCCAAACGCAGCACCAGCGAGCTGGGGGACAGCGTTGGCCAACCCAACACAGTGAACCTCGCGCTCTCGGAGATTAGCTACCCGGCGGTGGAAATGATCCTGGAAGCCATGGCGGAGGCCAATGGAGTGGTCGCCTACCTTTCGCGGGCCCGTTCGTTGAATCTCAAGCATCCGGACCTGCTGGTGCGCGATGGCATTTACTATCTGGAAGTCCTTGGCTCCATGAGCGCTGAATCCTCCCGCCCATGGCAGACTACTGCCGGGCACTGAGAGCAGAACTTAAACAAAGCAGGCCGGGAATCCTTGAAGGATTCCCGGCCTGTTTGCATCACTGCGGTTTAGCGCGAGCGCTGGCGCAGACGCTGGATATCCAGGATCACGACGGCGCGTGCTTCCAGGCGCAGCCAGCCGCGCTGCACGAACTCGGCCAGAGCCTTGTTCACGGTTTCGCGGGAAGCACCAACGAGCTGAGCCAGCTCTTCCTGAGTCAGTTCGTGGGCAACCAGGATGCCGTCGGTAGCTGGGCGACCGAAGCGGTCAGCCAGATCCAACAGAGCCTTGGCAACACGGCCAGGAACGTCAGAGAAGACCAGATCGGCCAGGGACTCATTGGTACGACGCAGACGTGCAGCCAGAGCCTGCAGCAGCTGGATCGAGACCTCAGGGGAGTTCAAGATAGCCTTGCGCATGTTCTCGTGGCTCAGGCCCGCCAAGCGGGTCTCGGACACGGCGGTTGCAGTTGCGTTGCGTGGGTGTGGATCGAACAATGCCATCTCGCCAAACAGTTCGCCTGGGCCAAGAACAGCAATCAGGTTCTCGCGACCATCCGAAGAGGTGCGACCCAGCTTGATCTTGCCCGAAACGATGAAGTACAGACGGTCACCCTGATCGCCTTCACGGAACACCGATGCGCCGCGGGAGAGATCAACCTCGGTCAATTCTTCGGTTAGCGCGGCGAATACTTCATCACCAAGCGACGCAAACAGTGGCGCGCGACGCAGTACCTCGATATCCATTAAATCTCCTGTCAACAGTAGTAGGCGCTTACTTCATTGTGCCGTATTCGGTAACAATGTGACAGTTTCCACACGTGGTTTAACCAAGAAAATGTTGAAAATCACGCACATTCGACTAAAACTCGCGAATCTGCTCGCAGAAATCCATCAGCTTCTAAGGGTACCTTGGGTCTATACGAACTTTATGAATGAACTGGGGTCTTGGTGCTCGGAATTTTCAGCTGGCTCGACGTAGTCATCTGCGCTGTTTTGCTGACGTTTTTCGTTGTTGGAGTTCGTCGAGGTTTTCTGCTGACCATTGGCGACATGCTCGGCCTGATTGTCGGCGGCGTCGCCGCATTCTTCGCCATCCCGCTGGTTTCCACCTTCGCCACGAACCCCTGGTGGCGGGTCGGCCTGATGATAGCTACCGCAGCCGTGCTGATCATTCTCGGGCAAGCTCTGGGACGGGTGATTGCAACCCGCATCCGCCACTGGATGAATGTCGATTTCCTGCGTGCCGCGGACCGCATTGCCGGTGGCGTGCTGTCGGTGTTCATTACCGCCACAATCATCGGTGGCTTGGCCTTTTCCACTTCAAGCATGGGTATTCCAAGGCTTTCGCTGGAGATCAGCAAGTCCAAGATGATCGACTCGATTCGTGGCCTGACACCCGAGTTTGTCGATGCCGCGATTTCCACCGCACGCTCCAAGGTGATCGCCGAAACCCTCCCCGCATTCCTGGAGCCTTTCGCGCCCCCGGTCCAGGCGCCGGCCAACACCGAATGGGCAGCTAACGACCTGCAGCTGGCCGCTGCCCAATCGGCCGCCAAGATCTCCGGTACCGCGGTGCAATGCGGTGTGAACCTGACCGGTTCAGGCTTCGTTGTCGACCACGAGCTGGTCATGACCAACGCGCACGTGGTCGCCGGATTGAGCGCGGCAACCGTGGAGGTCGGCGGTGACGAAGTTCACCGCGGAAAGGTTGTTTATTTCGATCCCAAGGCCGACATCGCGCTGCTTTACGTCGAAGGGCTGGAGGCAGAGCCTATCGACCTCGCCGCTGATGACCTGATGCGCGGCGACTCGGCAACCTTTGTCGGGCACCCAGCGGGCGGCCCGCAGCAGATCCGCGGAGCCTTGATCGCTTCCCGTGCCTTCGTCTCCATTGCCAATATCTATGGCGCGGACCCATCTCGAATCTCTGTCTACCAGCTCACCGCGGAAGTAGCCCAGGGCAATTCCGGCGGACCGCTGCTGGATGAATCCGGCGACGCGGTGGGCTTGATCTTCGCCAAGTCGCGCAGCGATGACGAGGTCGGCTTCGCCCTGAGCCTCGAAGAGATCGAGAACGCCATGGAGCTGGGCGGCGATCGGCGCACCAGCATCAAAACAGGCGACTGCGTCACCGGCTAGGGCTTGCGGCTATTTGCCCAGCAAATGCGCGAGCTGCTGAACCGCCAGCTTGTAGCCGTGCACGCCCGCACCGATGATGATCGAGCTGGCTACCGGCGAGATGAAGGAATGGTGGCGGAACGCTTCACGCTTGTGCACGTTCGAGATGTGCACCTCGATGGCTGGCAACTGCACGCCGCTGATGGCATCGGCAATAGCCACAGATGTATGGGTGAATGCGCCGGGGTTCATGATGATGCCGGCTGCGGTAGTGCGGGCCTCGTGAATCGCGTCGATGAGCACACCCTCATGGTTGGACTGCAAGGCGCGCAATTCGAAGCCGAGGGCCGCAGCGGTTTCCCGGGCCAGCTGCTCAACATCGGCCAGGGTGTCGTGGCCATAGATTTCCGGCTCCCGGGTGCCCAGCAGATTCAGGTTGGGGCCGTTGAGCAGCAAGATGGTGTTCGATGCGTTCTCAGTCATGAACTCAAATCTATTACACAACCGGGAAATTCCCGCCCGAATTCTTTGGCCCCGTAATACAAGAAGCCGCCGTGCGTCCACACCAGCGGTGTGGACGAACGGCGGCTTGCTGCACTGGGGCGTGCTGAGGCTATTTGCCCATGGACTGCGCGATCTGGCTCATCACCGTTGAATCGGACAGCGTGGTGGCATCGCCGACCTCGCGGCCCTCGGCCACGTCCTTGAGCAGGCGGCGCATGATCTTGCCCGAGCGGGTCTTAGGCAGTTCCGGAACCACCAGCACATGCTTCGGCTTGGCGATCGGGCCGATGTCCTTGCCCACGTGGTTGCGCAGGGTCGCCACCACATCCTCGCCTTCCGCCGGCTCGGTTTGCAGGATCACGAAGGCCACCACGGCCTCGCCGGTGGTCTCGTCCTTCGCTCCCACCACGGCGGCCTCTGCCACGTATGGGTGGGCGACCAGCGAGGACTCGATCTCGGTGGTGGACAGGCGGTGCCCGGAGACGTTCATCACGTCATCCACGCGGCCCAGCAGCCAGATATCGCCATCGGCGTCCTTCTTCGCACCGTCGCCAGCGAAGTACATGTTCTCGAACCGCGACCAGTAGGTGTCCTTGTAGCGTTCCATGTCGCCCCAGATGCCGCGCAGCATCGCTGGCCACGGCTCGCGGATGACGAGGAAGCCGCCCTCGCCGTCGGCCACGGATTCGCCGGCTTCATCCACCACGTCAATGGCGATGCCCGGCACGGCCACCTGGGCCGAACCCGGCTTGGTTGCGGTGACGCCCGGCAGCGGAGCGATCATGTGCGCGCCGGTTTCGGTCTGCCACCAGGTGTCCACGATCGGGGCCGGGTGTTCCTTGCGCTCGCCGTTCTTGCCGTTGTTGGTGCCGATGGCATCGCGGTACCACATCCATGCTTCCGGGTTGATCGGTTCGCCCACCGAACCCAGCACGCGCAGCGAGGACAGGTCGTAGCCATCGGGGATCTCGCGGCCCCACTTCATGAAGGTGCGGATTGCGGTGGGCGCGGTGTACAGGATGGTGACGCCGTACTTTTCCACCAGTTCCCACCAGCGGCCCTGGTGCGGGGTATCCGGGGTGCCCTCGTAGATCACCTGGGTGGCGCCGTTGACCAGCGGCGCGTAGGTGACGTAGGAATGGCCGGTCACCCAGCCGATGTCCGCGGTGCACCAGTACACGTCGGTTTCCGGGTGCAAATCGAAGGTGTCGCGGTGGGTCACGGCGCCCTGGGCCAAGAAGCCGCCGGTGGTGTGCACAATGCCCTTGGGCTTGCCAGTGGTGCCCGAGGTATACAGCACGAACAACGGGTGCTCGGAGTCGTGGGCTACCGCAGTGTGCACGGTGGCGGCGGTGCCGACGACGTCATCCCACCACTTGTCCAGTGCGCCGAATTCGGTGGGCTCGCCGTTGCGCTTGACCACCAGAACGTTTTCCACGGTGTGGCCCGGTGCTTCCAGCGCCGCATCGACTGCCGGCTTCAGCGAGGACGGCTTGCCGCGGCGCCAGGTGCCATCGGCGGTGACCACGAGCTTGGCGTCCGCATCATCGATGCGGCTGCGCAGCGCGTCGGCGGAGAAGCCGCCGAAGACCACCGAGTGGATGGCGCCGATGCGGGCGCAGGCCAGCATGGTGATGACGGCTTCCGGGATCATTGGCAGGTAGACGGCCACGCGGTCGCCCTTGGCCACGCCCAGGGATTCGAAAGCGTTGGCGGCCTTCTTGACCTCTTCGGTCAGCTGCGCGTAAGTGTAGGTGCGGGTATCGCCCGGCTCGCCTTCGAAGTAGATGGCGACGCGGTCGCCCAGGCCGTTTTCCACATGGCGGTCCAGCGCGTTGTAGGCCGCGTTGAGCTTGCCGCCGACGAACCACTTGGCCACCGGTGCCTGCGACCAGTCCAAGGTTTCAGTGAAATCGGTGTCCCAGGTCAGTACCTGGCGTGCCTGGTCCGCCCAATAGCCCAAGCGGTCTGCCTTGGCTGCGTCGTAGCGGGCCTGCGTTGCGATGGCCTGATCGCTGAAGTCCTTGCTCGGGGCAAAGGAACGGGTTTCGGTCGACAGGTTATCCAAGGTTTTCGAATCACTCACTGGGTTCGCGTCCTTCCGCGTAGTCACAAATATTTCCCTGTGATCAAAGTTACATCCTCCAGCAGGGCCGGTGTGCTTTGTGTCACCGGGAAAGGGGAAATGGGGTAATTTGTGCGCCGAGCGGTTAGCTGCACGCGATGAACAGCACGCCAAGGTGGTGTCCAAGGGTGAAAACTTCACGCCCTCATGACACGATCTAAAGCGTGGCGAAGAAATTGGACAACGAAACCGAGCTGGGGCTGAAGCGCCGGGCACGCAAGATCAACCGGGAACTGGCGAAGGCCTACCCCTACGCGGTGCCCGAACTGGACTTCGAGAACCCCTTCGAACTGCTGGTAGCCACCGTGCTCTCCGCGCAGACCACCGACGTGCGGGTCAATGCCATCACTCCAGCGCTCTTCGCCCGTTTCCCGGACGCCCACGCAATGAGCCAAGCCGAACGGGGCGAGCTTGAGCAGCTGATCCGCCCCACCGGTTTCTTCCGCGCCAAGACGGACTCCCTGCTCGGGCTATCCGCCGCCTTGGTTGAACGCTTTGACGGAGAAGTGCCAGCCAAGCTCGAAGAGCTGGTGAAGCTTCCCGGGGTGGGACGCAAAACCGCCAACGTCGTGCTGGGAAATGCCTTCGGTGTTCCCGGAATCACCGTGGACACCCACTTCGGGCGCCTGGCCAACCGCTTTGGGTGGACCGATGAAACCGATCCGGTCAAGGTCGAGCACGCGGTGGGGGAACTGTTCGAAAAACGCGACTGGACGATGCTCAGCCACCGCGTGGTCTTCCATGGCCGCCGCGTCTGCCACTCGCGCAAACCTGCCTGCGGGGCCTGCGCCATCGCCAAGCTTTGCCCCTCGTTCGGCATCGGCGAGGAAATACCTGCCAAGGCCACAGCGTTGCTCAAGTATGAGCTCGCACCAGGACGGGAAGAATTGCTGGCGAAAATGATCGCCGGCGCAACCCGCCGCGAGCTGAGGGCTGAAGGATACGGATTGGACGCATGAGCGCGCGCTTGGAACTGGAAAAAGTAATTGCCCGCCACACGGCACAGGTCGGGGCAACGCAGAAACTGCCCAGCGAATGGGTGATGAGCGATATCGAGCTCGGTGCTGCGCGCCGTGCCGCGGTCCTGATCCTGTTCGGTGCTGCCGGCGAAGCGGCCCTGGAGCCGCACTCCCGGGCCGGCGATCTGGACGTGCTGTTCGTGGAGCGCGCCGCGACCCTGCGCAAGCACGCGGGCCAGATCGCTTTCCCCGGAGGCGGGATCGACCAGGAGGATTCGAGCGTTGCCGACGCCGCCTTGCGCGAGGCGTGGGAGGAAACTGGCGTGGACACCTCCGGGATCGAGGTCCTGGGCACCTTGGGGGAAACCGAATTGCCGGTTTCGAACTTCCTGGTCACCCCGGTGATTGGCTGGTGGCATACCGAATCCAGGGTTTATCCGGCTGACCCGGCCGAAAGCGCCGGCGTATTCCGCGCCCCGGTGGCGCACCTGCTGGAGCCGAGGAATCGCCTGACCGGCGTGGTGCAGCGCGGCAATCAGAAGTTCAAGTCCCCGGCCTTCGATTTTGAAGACCGGATCATCTGGGGCTTCACCGCGATCGTGCTGGACAGGCTGTTCAACGAGCTGGGTTGGACCCAGCCGTGGAACAACCGCCGTGAACTGCGCATGGCCTGAAGCCGGCTACTTCGCATCCGCGTAGTTCCCGGAGATCGCAACACTGACCGGGAAGCGCGGCGAGGCCTGGCCGAACAGGGAACGCCCGGCGAGCATGGCCGCATGCCGGATGAGCTCCTGCAGTTGCCCAGCCAATTCGGTGGGGCATTCAAAGACGATTTCGTCATGGACAAAGAACACCTGGCGGCAGGTCTGGCTCCACCCGGCCTGATGGATCAGGTGCCGTGCGTGGCCCATCCACACCAAAGCCCACTCCGCGGCGGTCGCCTGTACGACAAAGTTCCTGGTGAACCGGCCGCGGGCTCTCGCCGCGCCGTCAGCAGCCCGCTGCGATGCTTCATCGTTGGTAGCTTTCTGCGCCTGCAGCCACTGCTCATCGGCTGGCGGGCAGCCGCGGCCGAGGAAACTGCGCACGCCTTCACCTTGCTCGCCGGCAAGAGCTGCCTGTTCGACAAAACGCATGGCGGTGGGAAAACTGCGGGTCAGGGCCGCACCCACTGCACCTGAAGCACCGCCGCCACCGCCGTAGATGACCGAGAGCATGCCCAGCTTGGCCTCATCTCGGGAAGCCACGAGCTGGGCATCGAGCAGCCACTGGTACAGGTCATCTTGCTGGCCTGCTTTTTGCAATTGCTGGTCATTGGAAATAGCTGCCAGGATTCGAGGTTCCAGTTGCCTCCCGTCGGCCACCACAAACGTCGAGCCGGGACGGGTGCGCACGACCTGCCGGATGGAATGCGGCAATTGGAGCGCCCCGCCACCAGAAGCGGCCCAGCGTCCTGAAGTCACCGTTCCCAGCACATAATGCGGATGGAAACGGCCGCCTTTCACCCATTGATCCAACCACGCATCACCATGGGTGCTGGCAAGACGCGAGAGTTTCTTGTATTCAAGAACCTCAGAAATCAATGGATGCTTGATCTGCTCCAGTTCCCAGGCCCGCACCGAGCTCACCGCGAAACCGGCCTTATGCAGGGCGCGCAACAGCTCCTGCGGCGAATCCGGGTTGAGCCCGGGACTGCCTAATGCCTTGGCCAATTGCTGGGCCTTGGCCGCGAGTTTCGGCGGCCGTCCATAGTCGGATACGCGTTCGCCCAATTGCTCGCGCAGCAGGGCGCGGTGTCCGGCTTCATCCCACGACAAACCGGCCGCTTCCATCTCGCAGGCAATCAACGCACCTACCGATTCGGCGTGGATCAATAATTCCAGACGCTGACGGGTGCTGGGATCCTGCGGCAACGCCTTGCGCTGGGCAACGTACATGGCTACGAGCTCGGAAAGGGATTCGCCGGAGGTCGGGGCGGCAAAGAGCGCATCCTGGTTGGCCCTTTCGTGAGCCTGAACTGGTCGTTCAAGATCGAAGTCTTCGAGCTTTTCCTCACTCAGCGGCGAGCGGTGCAAGATGCGTTGGGCCAAGGAGAGAATGCAGGCCTTGGCCAGATGAACACCCGCAGAAACAAGTGGCTGCATCCACGGGGTGGTGCGGAGCATGGCCCATCGGGGCGAATGCCGTGCTTCGATTTCGCCAACAAATCCGGCAAAATCATCCCGGGATACCGAGACGACCGGCTGCAGCGAGTTGCCAGAATACTGGTCGCGAAGATCGATCAGGGCATAGCCATCAGGATCGGCAGCAAGGAAAGCGATGGCACTCATGGATCTATTGTGCCGTGCCAGCGGCCGATATCCCCAGTTGGTTGGCGAGCGGCACGCAAATGATTAGGCAGATGCCACGCTCGATGCATGAAATGGCTATCAGAGTCCTCATCGGCTAAACCGCTGAAGGACACCCAACGATTCGTGATGACTGAACTGGATTTCGCGCAGGCGCCTCCGAACAGCACCAGGAGGCCGGCAGCGGCTGACCACACGGCGGAAGATGAACCGATCTGCACCATCGTGAGCAACGATGCACGGATTATTGAGCGATGCGCAGTGATCGCGGTCGGCGCGGCGGTGAGAATCAACAAATGCACCGACCCGCAGCTGCTGCCCGCCGATGGTTCTGGGCCGGTGCTGTGGGGCAGCGACATGGCAGCACTAGCCGAAAATACGAGCCGGCCGGTGGATGTCCTGGTCGGTCTGGAAGATGGCGAGGCCATCGTGTGGAGCTTGGCCAGCAGAATTCCCAAGGCAAGGGTGGCAGTTTTGCCCTCGGCCAGCCAATGGCTCGGCGAGTACCTGGGTCTATGGGCCATGAGGGCAGGGCATGGACACACACTGGCACTGCATTCCACAGCAGGCGGGCTGGGAACAACGACCCTGGCCCTGTTGCTGGCGCATGCCGGGACATTAAGTGGTCTTCGCAGCGCCATGATTGATCTGGATCCGCATTCCCAGGGCGCTTGGCCGCTGGTTTGCACCCAACCGCCAACGGGAATTGGATGGGAAGAATTGCGGCAATCCGGTGGCGCGCTTGCTGCTCATCAACTGGCTGAAACGCTGCCGAAGCTTCGCGATACCGCGATCTTGACCTGGTCCCAGGCAAGCAGAACGCATGAGCTGGAGGACCAGCTGGTGATCCGCCTGCTGGCCGCCGCCCGGCAAGGATTCGATCTGGTCGTAGTGGATGCCGGGCGCGCACCGCATCCGCAACGGCTGGCACTGAACCAATTCATAGACCGGAATATCGCCACTGTCAGTTCGCTGACCGTGCCAGCCTCTGGGGAAGTGGTGCTGTGCGGGGAACAGAAACTACGCAGCACCCCTGCGGGTTTTCCTCAGATTCTTGGTGCCTTCCCCGATTTTCCCCGGATCAGCAAAGCGATCGAGCGCGGCCAATTATACGACAGTTTCAAATCCCGGGCATTGCGCCAGCACCTGTCCAACCTCTGCCTGATACCGCAAATGAAGGAGCAGCACCCATGAGCCCGGGCCGGCATAGCCACAACGCCAACCCATCAACGGGCGGGCCTGTGCTGGATGCCAAAATCCTTGAATCCGTGCGTGAACGCGCATTGCTCACCGGCGGGCAGCTTGATGCGATTGCCTTGGCAGGAGCCGTTCACGACTCCGGCGCGGCTCTGGGTTCCCAAGGTGCCGCACAATCGCTGGAATCGCTGCAGAACGAAGTGGCAGGATTATCAATCCTCGAGCCTTTCGCACAGCGGCCCGAGGTGACCGATGTCCTGGTCGACGGGCAAGGGATGGTCTGGACGGATTCTCCGGCCGGCCTGCAGCCCACCGAATTCCGGTTTTCTTCCCCAGAGCAGGTTCGGACCCTGGCCGTCCATCTTGCAACCCTTGCGGGCCGACGGCTCGATTCAGCTAGCCCGTTCATGGACATGAGCTTGAAGAATTACCGCGTCCACGCTGTACTGCCTCCAATTGCCACAGCCGGACCGCTGATCTCGATTCGCGTCAAGCGCAGTGCCCAGCTCGAACTGGGCACCGTCCTGGAAGGATCGAACGGGTTCTGGCTACCGCTGCTTCAAGCCATCGTGGAACGCCAGATGAACTTCCTGATTACCGGAGGAACAGGCAGCGGCAAAACTACCCTCCTGCAAGCCATGCTTGCCGAAGCCAATCCGCGGCACCGTCTGGTCATCGTGGAAGACTCGCAAGAACTGCATGTACCGCACCCGCATGTTGTGTCCTTGCAAACCCGGTCGGCCAACGTCGAATCTGCCGGCCAGGTGCAGCTGAAGGATTTGGTTGTCCAAGCCCTGCGCATGCGCCCTGACCGTCTGGTCGTTGGCGAATGCCGTGGGGAGGAAATACGCGATTTTCTGGCAGCCATGAACACGGGGCATCAGGGAGCCGCAGGCACCATGCACGCCAACAACCCGCAGTCAGTTCCGGCCCGCTTGGCGGCGCTGGGTGCGCTCGCCGGATGGAGCGTGCAGGCGACTTCGTTGCAGGCCTCCAGCGCCTTGGATCTTGTCATTCACATGAACAGGGGGAGCCAAGGGCAGCGCGGACCGGTGGCCCTTGGATGCCTGGACACCGGTAGCGATGGCCAGATGCACATGCGGCGCCTAATAGACCTGGACGCCGCCGAACCGCTGGCCGACTACGGGCACAACTTCCTGGCGAACAGATTTGGCCCATCGCTCACGTGTACCATTGCCAAGGCGCTAGGCGATGAGCACGCCAAGGAGCGTTGACCAATGCTGATCCTCATCTTTGGCGCACTGGCCTTGTGGCTGTGGATCCCCGCGCACCCGGCAAGCAAAATCAAAGCGGGTTCCCTGCGCAGGCTCCGGGATCGCGGGGCGGAACGCCACACGGACGATGACCAGGTACTGAGCACCGATGCCCGCATCATTCGTGAACTCTCGGCGCTGCTCCGAAGCGGATTGGATTTCCATCCCGCAGTTGATGCGTTGCTGGAGGCCGAGGACGACAGCGGGAACATCATCCGAGCGCTCAAAGACCTCCAAGCAACGCATCGGCTAAGCAACAGCGCTCCCGGACCCGGTCTTCCGGCGGAGCAGGGACAAGGTCCAGCGGTGCGACGACTGCACTGGTGCCTGGAACTCTCCGAACGCAGCGGCGCAAGCCTTGCCGATGTGCTGGAACGGCTAGCCGAAGACCTCGAATGCGCCCTAGTAGCCCAGCAAGCATTCGAGGCGGCTATGGCTGGCCCGAAAGCAACGACTAAGTTGCTGACATGGCTTCCACTAGTCGGGTTTGGATTCGGTCTGCTTGTGGGCATTGATGTTCTGGGCACAATAGGCCGATCATGGGCGGCGCAACTCAGCGTGCTCATTGGAGCATTGCTGTGGATCGCCAACCGGATCTGGTGCCGGCGGCTCATGCAGGCAACCACTAGCCAGGCACTGTCATGATCGTTCTGATTCTGCTTCTAGGGGCGCTTTCCATCGCTTTGGCATTAGGACGGCCCAACTCGAAAAGTCGAGAAGGCAAGGCGCCGCAGTGCCTTGGGAAAAGACGGCAGGAAGATGAAAAACCTGTCGAGCTGATCCTGGATCTGAGCGCCAGCCTGTTGGACTCGGGGATGCCCATCACCGAGATCCTCGATCTGCTCGGTCACAGCATTGAACAGTGCGCGGTGCTGCGCAGCGTAGCGCGCTGCTTGGAAATGAACATGGCGTGGGACAAAGCCTGGGAAGCCGTTCCGCCCTGGCTCGACCCGCTGCGGAAAGCACTGCACTTTGCCCACATGACCGGAGCGCCGGCAGCCAATCTGCTACGAAATACCGCGATTCTGCAACGCCGTGAACATGCACAGAAAGTCGCGCGCCTCGGAGCACAATTCGGTACCAGGCTCGTACTGCCTCTAGGGGCCTGCGCACTGCCGGCTTTCATCGCCCTGGGCGTGGTTCCACTGATCATCGCGCTATTCCCCAGCTACCAGTAATCCCCGGCCGAAGGTTATGCCCAGCTCGTAGGAAACCCATGTTGCTGCCCGCGGCGCTCGCCGATGGTAGAAGCACAACATCCACGGTATCGACGCCGGGGATGACAGTCTAGAAAGGACAACACAATGAACCGACGGTTCCGGGAAATCAGGGATCTGCTGCGAGAAGAGCAGGGATCCACCACCGCCGAATTTGCTATGGTCACGCTGGCTGCCGTGGCTTTTGCCGGCTTGCTGATCAGCATCCTGTCCAGCGGCGACGTACGTGGCATGCTGATGGGCCTGATTACTAAAGCGCTGTCGCTGTAGGCCATGAGCTTCAGCGACGAATCGGGTAGCAGCACCGCCGAATTTGCGGTGCTGCTACCCGCGGTTGCCATGATGCTGTCCTTGGGTTTGTGCTTGGGTGTCGTCGGGATCCAGCAGATCCAAGTTCAGCAGGCAGCCGGGGCCATGGCCAGGGAATTGGCCCGCGGCGAGGACGATGCAACCGCTCGCGCCAGCGGCGTGAGGCTGGCAGGAAGCCAAGCCCGTTTCTCGCTCTCAACAGCCAACGGCTACTGGCAGGTTCACGTCAGCAAATCGGTGAGCCTTCCAATCGTTGGCAGCCTTCAAATCCATGGACAAGCCAGCGTGGCCGTCGAATGAAAAAGCGGCGGAGCCTTCGAAGCGAACAGGGTAGCGGAACGGTCATGGCAACAGCGCTCGTGGTTGTTGCACTGCTAATTGCCGGTGCCGTCTTGGCATGGGTTGCAGCAACCCGAGCCGCGATGCAGGCTGCCAGCGCCGCCGATCTGTCGGCGCTGGCTGCTGCGGATACGGCCCGCGGGTTGCGCAGCGGGGACCCCTGCACAGTTGCGGCGTTGTTGGCCGAATCCAACGGTGCACTGCTGGCAGCATGCATGGTGGAACCCGACGGCCAGTCGGTGCGCGTTACGACTAACGTTCCTGTCGGATTCCGTGCCATGGGCATAGAACTGTATCTGGCCGAAGCCCAGGCACGGGCGGGAGCACCGCCACTGGATGCACCGGGGCGGTGAGCATGGCGGAAGCGGTTAGCGGTGGTGCGCTGGCTCCACGTCGTCAAGCACGGCCGTCAACAGCAAGATCGCTCCAGCCTTGTCCAATGGATTATTGCGGTTACCGCACTTGGGGGACTGCACGCAGCTTGGGCAGCCGTGCTGGCATTCGCAGGCCTCGATGGCATCCCGGGTGGCCCGGATCCAATCGGTGAAGCGCTCGAAACCACGCTCGGCGAATCCAGCACCGCCAGGCTGCGCGTCATAGACGAAAATTGTCGGATGGCCGGTATCCATGTGCAGCGCAGTGGATACTCCGCCGATATCCCAACGGTCGCTGGTAGCAACCAGCGGCAGCAACCCGATCATGGCATGCTCGGCAGCATGCAAGGCTCCGGGGAACTGATCTACCTCCAAACCAGCTCGAAGCAATCGCTGCTCGGTCAGGGTGAACCAAATGGACTTGGTATTCAGATCCCGGGCTTCAAGCTCCAACGGTTCTTCGGACAGCACTTCATTAGAAGCCACCGACTTCCGCTGGAAAGACACGACCTGGGTGGTCACAGTGACTTCACCGAAATGAATCGTCAGTTCTCGGTGGTTACGGCTGCGTTCCTCGGAATCAATGGCAACCGTGGTGAGATCACGCGCCGTGGTGTAGTAATCAGGATTCACCCGAGTCACGATCACCACGTGGTTCTGCTCATCAAGTTCTTCCACATGGTAGCTGGCACCCTGATGGACGTAGATGGCCCCGGGATGCGCCTGATAATGCGTTTGCGGGGAATCCATCGTGCCTAGCAGAGCGCCGGTTTCCGCATCGATGATGTCCACTGGTCCACCGCCATCGGCCCGAATGGAGAACATCCCTGCCGCATGTTGCGGATGCGTCCAGAACCATCCAGCCGGGCGCCGGCGCAAGTAGCCGCGTTGCACCAGCGAATCCAGAAGCTGTTCGGTCTGCGGACCGAAAATTTCCAACTCCTCCGGGCGCAGGGGAGATTCTTGCGCGGCGGCGCAGAGGTGGCCGCTAAGCACATACTTATTCTGCGGATCAAAGACTGTCGCTTCGACACCCAAATCGAAGATGGCTTCGGGATGATGTGCCAGGTAGGTGTCCAACGGATCTTCAGCTGCGACAAAGATCGCCAGCGCATCCTGGCCCGAACGTCCGGCACGGCCGATTTGCTGGAAGAAAGATGCGCGGGTGCCTGGCCACCCAGCCACCACTACCGCGTCCAGCCCCGCAATATCGATACCCAGTTCCAGCGCCGAAGTTGAGGTGACACCCAGCAGCTCGCCACTGCGCAATTGCTTTTCCACCTCACGGCGTTCATTAGGCAAGTAGCCCGAGCGGTACGCTGCAAGCCGGACGGATAGATCCGGTGCAAATTTTTCCAGATGCTTGCGGGTGAGCGTTGCGATTGTTTCAGCACCGCGGCGGGACTTGATGAAGACAATGGTTCGAATATGATCAGCCATCAGATCGGTGAGGATCGAAGCGCTCTCGGCGATGGCGGTACGCCGTACCGGCGCACCGTTTTCACCGCGGTGATCACTCATCGGAGGTTCCCACAAGGCCATCACCAGTTCACCGCTGGCGGAGAAATCGTTGGTCACCGCTTGAGCTGGCGCCCCAATGAGACGCCCGAAGGATGCTTCGGGGTCTGAGCTCGTCGCGGACGCACCGATGAAGACCGGGCAGCTGCCGTAATAGGCGCAAATGCGACGCAACCGGCGCATCAGGTTGGCTACGTGTGCGCCAAAGACCCCACGGTAGGAATGGGCCTCGTCGATAATGATGTAGCGAAGGCGCTTGAAGAATCTGGACCAGGCCGGATGGTTGGGCAGGATGCCGCGGTGCAGCATATCTGGGTTGGTGAAGACGAAGTTGGCGTGCTGGCGTACCCAAGCACGGGTGGCCTGGTCGGTATCGCCATCGTAGGGAGCGGCTCGGACCCCGGGAACGCCTAGGGACTCCACAGCGGAAAGCTGGTCGGCTGCCAGTGCTTTGGTTGGGCAGATATAAAGCACCGATGCACCGGCATCAGCATCGTTGAATCCGCTGTCCTTCGCCTGGTACAACTGTTCCAGACTTGGCATCAGGTAGGCCATGGACTTGCCTGAGGCGGTACCGGTGGAAACTATGGTGTGGTGGCCCTCGTGGATGAGGTTGGCTGCTTGGGCCTGGTGCAGCCACGGCTGCTGGATGCCCAGTCCCTGGAATATCCCAACTAGTTCAGCGCTGAGCCACGCTGGCCATTGGCTGGTGATCTCGTCTTTGGCAGCCCTGGTGCGGCGGTGCACCACAGCATCGGGATCATTGGTCCGGTCATAGGGATCTAAGAGAGAACGCACTGACTTCACGAGGACGCCTTCCGGACCGAGAACTGCTGGAGTTAAAGACTATCGCCGTGCTTGACGCGGAAGCGTCAAGCACGGCGATAAGAGTAATCTTGGAGGCCCTAGGCCTTGAACATGACAACCTTGCCCAGCGAAGTCCAGCCCAGCGAAGCGTAAAGCTGCTGGCCATCGACCGAAGCGATCAACAGGCCTTCATCAACATCGTGTTCTTGAGCCAGCGAAGCCAGCGCACGCATGATCAGGGTACCTAGGCCCTTGCGGCGGAAATCGGCGCCGGTGATGATGCGGTCGAAGATTGCGTATCCGCCAACTGCTGAGACATGGCCGGATGCCGCAACGACTTCCTGGTTGTCCTCGGGATGCAGCGACACGTAGGCATGAGTGCCATCGCGTTCAATCTGGAAGACGAAGCCGTCTGCAGGCAGTGGGACCTCGACGTCGTGCACGGCTAGTTCGGTGACCATCAGTGCTTCGTCATCGGCAGTGACCTGCAGGCCTACTTCAGCCGCAATGGCAACCAGATTCTCGGCGGAGTCGTCGAAAGCCGTCAGCCGACGATTCGGGTGCTTCGTCAGGGTCTCGGCTACTGCTGCGAGTTCCTCTTTGGAGGGACCATAGATGACGTATTCCCAGTCTTCAGTGGTGTCGTGGCGCAGCGCAGCGTGGACCCGTCCTTCGTTGCGGGTTTCATAACCACGAGCCCCAGCCCAGCCTGCTACCCAGGTGCCAATCAGTTCATCGCTTGCGTTTGATGCCATAATTTGACCCTACCTTGTCTTTCCTAGGAATTAGCTGACATTGAACTAATCGTTGCCTACTTGGAACTATTGCACTGGCCGAGAGCTCGATATTTTCGGGAAAGATCAATGTGACATTGCTCTTTTCCTCGGCGTTTCGCGGCCAAAAGCTACTAACATTGTAGGGTGGCCATTCATCGTATTGTTCTGTATTACGCTTTTACTCCGCTCCCAGACCCGGAGGCAATCCGCCTTTGGCAGCGCTCGCTGCTGGAGCGCTGGGGCTTGCGCGGACGCATCATCATCTCCAAAGACGGCATCAACGGCACCGTTGGTGGCGAGATCTCCGCAGTCAAGGCCTACGTCAAGGCCACGCGAGAACTGCCAGCTTTCAAGAAGATGGATATCAAGTGGTCGGAAGGTTCGGCAGAAGACTTCCCGCGTATCTCCGTCAAGGTTCGCGACGAGATCGTGACCTTCGGCGCTCCTGGCGAACTGGAAGTTGACGAGAACGGTGTTGTCGGCGGTGGCACCCACTTGCGCCCCGAAGAACTTCACGAGCTGGTTGACAACAAGAAGAAGACCGGCGAGAAGGTCCATTTCTTCGATGGCCGCAACGCATTCGAAGCGCAGATCGGCAAGTTCAAGGACGCGATTGTCCCCGAAGTGGACACCACCCGCGATTTCGTTGCCGAGCTGGATTCGGGCAAGTACGACCACCTGAAGGACCAGCCGGTGGTCACCTACTGCACCGGCGGCATTCGCTGCGAAGTGCTTTCGGCTTTGATGGTCAAACGCGGATTCCAAGAGGTGTACCAGATGCAGGGCGGCATCGTCCGCTATGGCGAGAAGTACGGGGATGAAGGCCTATGGGAAGGCTCTCTCTACGTTTTCGATAAGCGCATGCATACCGAATTCTCCGAAGACGCTGTCACCATCGGTGAATGCGTGGGCTGCCAAGGTCCAACCAACAAGTTCGAGAACTGTTCGGACCCGGCCTGCCGCAACCTGCGCCTGTTCTGCGAGGACTGCGCAAAGGACGAAGCACTGCGCCGCTGCCCAGACTGCAGCACCGTAGACGCCTAACTTCAGCTTTCACCAACCGCGGCCTGGACTTTCCATAAGTCCAGGCCGCGTTTTCTATGCGGTCACCTTCGGCCACATTCCGCGCGACGCATCCTTGACGTCGACCTGTTCCACCTCGGTCCGGTAGATTCTCAGCCCTCGCGCCTGGTAGTTCGGTAGCGCCGCCGGTCCGTCCAGTGAGCAGGTATGCAGCCATACCCGGCTGACCTCAGGCAGCTGCGGCCATCGTGAACCCAGGGCCCAGGCCTGTTGCAGTGCTTCGCTGAGAAGCACCCCGCCAAGGCCGCGGCCGGTAGCTTCGGGAAATAAGCCGAAGTAGAAGATCTCGACCTCGCTGCCGGCGTCCGCGACTTCCGTGACGAGCTCCACGTACCCCTGGGGAGCACCGTGCTGGTAGAGCACCCAGGTTTCTGAGCCCGGGCGTCGGAGCACTTCGTCCCACTGGTCTCGGGTCGAACCCAGGCGGTCAGACCAGTTCAATTCGCTGCCCACGCTCTGATACAGAAACCGCGAAAATTCCGGGGTGATCTCCTTGGCCAGCTCGATCCGGGCGTCCTCGGGCAAGGACTTGGCCGAGCGAATGACATCAGCGGAGTCGAGTTGCTGGAGATAGGTCACCGTTACTTGGGTCATGCCCACATCATAGGTCGCCGTAGTTTGCCTGGCCTAGCTATCGCCCGTTGAGTTACTCGGTAGACTTGGAGGTGTGAATGCTGCTGAATTTTCTTCCATTGATGACGCTCCCCAGAGCTACAATCAACTGCTCATCGACTCGCTAGCCAAAGACCTCACTGATGTCGGGTACAACTATGAAAATGTTGCGGGGCTGCTTGGTGAGGAAGCTGCGGCAGCATTTGCCCGCGACCAGCTCCACCCTGCCTTGCGAAACCTGGATCGTAGCAGGCCAGATAGCTCGCTTGCCTGTGTGGTTCGCCTCTTCCAAATGGGCCAGACCCAGGAAGACGCGGCCATCAATGCCGCCTTCCCGACATTGAAGACCGACGGATTGCTCAAGCTGGGCCTGATCGAGTCCTGGGCTACCGGTTACCGGGCCAAGATTGCCCTGGCGCTGCATTCCTCCGATGCTGACGGTGAATTGTGGGTGGCCCACGACCTGGGTGCCCACCAGCGTCCCGGCGTGTTGCGCACCGACCATGTGCTGGGCATTGGCCAGGCGTCCCTGACCCTGGCGCAGATCACGATCCGCGAAAAGGTCGAGCGCGCACTGGACTTGGGTACCGGCTGCGGCATCCAGCTGTTCCATCTGCTATCGCACGCGGAGCATGTTACGGCCACAGACCTGTCGGCCCGAGCCCTGGGCTTCACCCGCTTCAACCTGATGCTCAACTACCAGGCCCTGGAGCTGGATCCGGATAACCTCGAATCGCGGGTCACCCTGCTCCAGGGAAGCCTGTTCGATCCGGTGGCTGGATCCACTTTCAACCTGATCGCCAGCAACCCGCCGTTCGTGATTACCCCGCGAAGCAGCAACGAGCGCGCCAAGGACCGGTTCACCTACCGTGATGGCGGGATGGCCGGCGATACGCTGGTGAGCACCTTGATCGAGCAGGCTCCTGGCTTCCTGGCGCCGGGTGGCTGCATGCAAATGCTGTCAAACTGGGAGATTCCTCGCCTAGATGATGAATCCAACCAGCCGTGGGATGCCCGCGTGCGCCAGTGGTTCGGCGACCAGCTGGACGTATGGGTGATCGAGCGCGAGCAAACAACGCCAAGCGGCTACGCCGAGACATGGCTGCGCGACTCTTCCCAGACCGAGGACAGCACTTCATACATCTCCGCCTACAACGCATACCTCGATGACTTCGAGTCCCGCGGCGTGGGTGCCATCGGCTTCGGTCTGGTGTACTTCCGCCGTCCAGCCGCAGGCCATCCGGTACTGCAGCGCTACGAGCAGATCTCGCACCAGGTGGAACAGCCGCTGGCCCCGACCCTGCAGCGGGACATTGCCATGTCCGACCAGCTGGCCGCCGCCAATGAAGGGTTCAAGGATTGGCACCTGCTGGCGGCCGAGGATGTTACTGAGGAGCGCCATCAGCGTCCGGGGGCGGAGCACCCCGGCGTGATCTTGCTGCGGCAGGGGGCAGGGCTGCGCCGTACTGAATTGCTTGATACCGCGCAGGCAGGATTTGTTTCCGCCTGCGATGGTGATTTGTCGGTATCGCAACTAGTCAACGCGTTGGATTCCTTGATTGGAGAAGGGCAAGAAGACTTCGCGGACCTGCTTTATGAAGCAGTGAAGCGACTCTTGCGACATGGCCTGCTTCAGAAAATGTGAAACAAGCGCTAAAGTTTTTCCCTATGACACGGAACACAATTGAGGAACAAGGTGGGGCCGCCTCGCGCGATGAGGCGGAAATCCCACAAGTTGTCTCGATCACTGACCCCCAGGCGATTCGAGCGTTGGCCCATGACGCTCGACTGATCGTCTTGGATGAGCTCTTTGCTTCGCAGACCACCCGCACCGCTACAGAACTTGCATCCTTGTGTGCGCTGACACCTAGCGCCATGAGCTATCACCTCCGGGCCCTGGAGAAGTACGGGTACGTGATTCGTGCTGCCAGCGAAGGAGACGCACGCGAGCGGCGGTGGCGAGCGGCTGGTGAACGGCTAGAGCTGAACACGCAGATCGACTCGGCGAACGCCAAAACTGCGTACTTGAACGTGCAATTGAACGCATTCCGCACCCGGCTCAATGCTGAAGTCCAGCGGCGCGAGGCAGAAGCGAAGACCGGAATCGCTCCGGACCCGGATCGTCCGCCGATGCTGACTAGCGGTTTGGTCTTCCTCTCGGAAGCCAAGCAACGCGAGTTCAACCGCAGAATGCTGGATCTGGTCTACGAATACGAGGCACAGGCAACAGCCGAGGAACGCAGTATTGATTCGCGGCGTATGTTCTACTTAATCTCATTGCTTCCCGAATACCAGAGCATGGGGGAGGCATCATCATAAGTATGCCCGGCTCAGGGAGCGCAGATTCTTCGGTGTAAGATCATCGGGAAATGTGCTTATAGAGTAGGCATGAAGAACGAAGCTGCGATGGCGGATCGATCAGGGCCCGGAAATGGGTGTCCAAGGTCCGTGTTGTCTAAAGGAGTGCTGTGCCCCCCAAGGCCAAGGAAAAGACTGGTAAGAAACTCGTAATCGTGGAGTCTCCTGCCAAGGTGAAGTCGATCGCCAAATATTTGGGTGAAGGCTTTGACGTGGATGCCTCAGTGGGCCATATCCGCGACCTTCCGCAGCCCTCAGAACTGCCAACCGAGCTGAAAAAGACCTCAGTAGGCAAGTTCGCTGTCGATCTGGACAACGACTTTGAGCCTTACTACATGGTCTACCCGGACAAGAAGAAGCGCGTTTCCGAACTGAAGGCGAAGCTCAAAGAAGCTGACGAACTTTACCTCGCAACCGATGCGGACCGCGAAGGCGAAGCCATCGCGTGGCACCTGCTGCAGGTCCTGAAGCCAAAGGTTCCGGTACGCCGCCTGGCATTTACCGAAATCACCAAGGAAGGCATCGCCCGCGCACTGGAAAACATGCGCGAGCTCGATACCGACCTCGTCGACGCCCAGGAAACCCGCCGTGTCCTGGACCGCCTCTATGGTTACGAAATTTCACCGGTGCTCTGGCGCAAGGTGGCTCGCGGGCTGTCCGCAGGCCGCGTGCAGTCCGTGGCAACCCGTTTGGTCGTCGAGCGCGAACGCGAACGCATGGCCTTCATCCCCGCCGGATACTGGGATGTGAAGGGCAACTTCGCCACCAGTGAAGGCGAAGGCTTCGCAGCGAAGCTCTCGGCAGTGGACGGCGCCCGTGTCGCCTCCGGCCGTGACTTCGATGACCGCGGCCAGCTGAAGACCACCCGCAATAAGCTGGCCCACCTGGATCAGGAGTCGGCCCAGTCGCTGGTGGCGAACCTGTCGGACACCGGCTTTGCGGTGACCTCCGTCGAGGACAAGCCGTACACCCGTCGTCCGGCCGCCCCTTTCACCACCTCCACGCTGCAGCAGGAAGCATCCCGCAAGCTGCGCTGGAGCTCCAAGATCACCATGCAGATCGCTCAGCGGCTGTATGAAAACGGCTACATCACCTATATGCGTACCGATTCGGTCTTCCTCTCAGGCGAGGCAGTGAATGCCGCGCGCAAGCAGGCAACCGAACTGTATGGCGCGGATTCCGTTCCAGCCAAGCCGCGCGTCTACAAGGCGAAGAACGATGCCGCGCAGGAAGCCCACGAGGCAATCCGCCCGGCCGGTGACATGTTCCGCCGCCCGAAGGACGTGCGTTCCTCGTTGTCCAAGGACGAGTACGCATTGTACGAGCTGATCTGGAAGCGCACCGTCGCCTCGCAGATGGCCGATGCCAAGGGCTTCACCGCCACCATCAAGCTGCAGGGCACCGCCAGCGATCAGCGCGTGGCCGAGTTCTCGGCCTCCGGCACCGTAATCACCTTCCGCGGTTTCCTTTCCGCCTATGAGGAGGGCAAGGACGAACAGGCCCTGGAAGCCGCGGCAGAGAATGCCGAAGCCCGCCTGCCGCAGCTGGCTGTGGGCCAGCAGCTGGCCGGCGATGAACTGACCGCTCTGGGCCACGAAACCTCCCCGCCGGCTCGTTACACCGAAGCTTCGATCGTGGCCGAGCTGGAAAAGCGCGAGATCGGCCGCCCGTCGACCTACGCGCCAACCATCTCCACGATCATGGACCGCGGCTATGTCACCAAGCGAGGCGGCGCCCTGGTGCCGAGCTGGATCGCCTTCTCGGTGATCCGCTTGCTCGAAGAGCACTTCGCGAAGTACGTGGACTACGATTTCACCGCCCGCCTGGAAGATGATCTCGATGAGATCGCCAAGGGCCATCGTGCCCGCACCGACTGGCTGAACCTGTTCTACTTCGGCAAGGGCGCGGAGACCGAATCCGAAGGCTTGAAGCATGTGGTCGATAACCTCGGCGACATCGACGCCCGTGCGATCAACTCGATCAAGGTCACCGACGACATCACCTTGCGTGTGGGCAAGTTCGGCCCGTACCTGGAACGTGCCATCCCGGAAGGCGCCGAGGAAGGCACCGAGCCGCAGCGCGCCAACGTGCCTGAGGATCTGGCCCCGGATGAGCTGACTGCCGAAAAGGCAGAGGAGCTCTTTGCCAACTCGCAGGTCTCCGAAATGCACTTGGGCATTGATCCGGAAACCGGTCGCCAGATCGTAGCCAAGGATGGCCGCTACGGCGCCTACGTCACCGAGATCATCCCGGAGCCAACCGAAGAGGAATTGGCGGCCCAGCCGGTCGAGTACTACAAGAATGGCAAGCCGAAGCCGCCGAAGAAGCCAACCAAGGTCAAGCCGCGCACCGCGTCGCTGTTCAAGTCCATGACTGTCGAATCAGTGACCTTGGAAGATGCCCTGAAGCTGATGAGCCTGCCTCGTGTACTGGGTGCTGACGCTGACGGCGAAGAGATCACCGTGCAGAACGGCCGCTTCGGTCCGTACCTGAAGAAGGGCAGCGATTCGCGCTCGATCGAGAGCGAAGAGCAGATCTTCACGATCACCTTGGACGAAGCGCTGGCGATCTACGCGCAGCCGAAGCAGCGTGGCCGTCGTGCCGCGGTACCGCCATTGGCCGAGTTCGGAGTGGACCCGACCAGCGAGAAGAACATCGTGGTCAAGGATGGCCGCTTCGGTCCATACATCACCGACGGCGTCACCAACATCACTGTTCCGCGCACTACCTCCATGGAGGAACTGACACGCGAGCAGGCTATCGAGCTGCTGGCCGACAAACGTGCCCGCGGACCGGTGAAGCGCACGGCAAAGAAGGCGCCGGCCAAGAAGCCAGCAGCCAAGAAGACCCCGGCGAAGAAGGCTACGGCCAAGAAGACGACCGCGAAAAAGACTGACTAGTCTTTCTTGCCAGGCCTAACGAGGAGCGCACCATGAGACTCGGTGTATTGGATATCGGTTCGAATACCGTTCACCTGTTGCTCGTCGATGCATATCCGGGAGCCCGCCCGGTTCCCTATGCCTCGCACAAGCGACCCTTGTCCTTGGTGCGCTACCTCAATGAGTATGGCGCCATAACTGAAGAGGGCCAGCGCGAGCTGATCTCCTTCATCAAGGAAGCCGCCAAGTTCGCCGATAACCACCAGGTTGAGGACTTCATGGCTTTCTGCACTTCAGCGATTCGCGAATCCTCCAACGGTGCTGCCGTCCTGGAACGCGTCGAAGTCGAGACAGGCGTGAGCTTGATGGAACTGACCGGCGAAGAAGAAGCCGGCATGACCTTCTACTCCGTACGCCGTTGGTTTGGCTGGTCTTCGGAATCCATCCTGAACCTGGATATGGGCGGAGGCTCGCTGGAGCTGGCCTTGGGCGTTGACGAGTTCCCGCAAACAGCCTTCTCCGTGCCCCTGGGTGCCGGCCGGCTGACCCGCGAATGGCTTCCTAACGACCTGCCGTCCATCAAGGAAGTCAAGGAACTGCGTACGTACGTGCGTGACGTTCTCACGGACCCGACTACCGAGCTGCGCCAGTATGGCAAGCCCACCTTGGCCACCGCTACTTCCAAGACTTTCCGCTCGCTGGCTCGCATCACCGGAGCCGCGCCGAGCACGGAAGGCCCCTATGTTAAGCGCGTGCTCAATCGTGACGCATTGAAATTGTGGACCAACCGATTGACCGCGATGAGCTGGGCTGAACGGGCAGAATTGCCCGGTGTCTCGGAGATTCGCGCCCCGCAACTGCTTGCCGGGGCGATTGTCGCTCACGAAGCGATGAATGCCTTGAAACTGAAATCTGTGCGGATTTGCCCTTGGGCGATTCGTGAAGGCTTGATGCTGCGACGTTTTGATCACGTGATGTTTGACTCTGCGACACCGCTCAGTAGTAGCGTTGGAGTTGGGGAAGTAGCTCTGGATAACGAGAAGTACAAATTTCTCGCCAAACCCAGCAGCTAACCTTCTTGGCTAAGCGGTGCCCGCACAGTGGACACGGTAACAGGAGGCAAGAGCATGGAAGACCAGAAGAGCACAATGAAGGTGCCAGTCACCCTCTCTAGCGCGTCAGTTTATCCGCTGACCGTCCATGACGCCTTCGCGATGGCCAAGGACGTGGGATACGACGGGCTGGAAGTGCTGATTACCGGCAACGCAGCCAGCCAATCTGCGACCGCGCTCAAAGCCTTGATGGACAAGTACCAACTGCCGATCATGGCCATCCACGCACCGACACTGCTGCTCACCCAGCAGGTGTGGGGCTCTGCTTGGGCCAAGATCGAACGTTCGGTCATCCTGGCCCAAGCGGTCGGCGCAAATGTGGTTGTCGCCCATCCGCCATTCAGGTGGCAGGGCTCCTACGCCGAAGAATTCGCCGAAGGCGTGCAGCGATTGGTTGAGACCACGGGGATGAAAATCGCCGTGGAAAACATGTACCCATGGCGTGCCCGGGGCCGTGAAGCGAAAATGTACCTTCCGCACTGGAACCCAGTCCCGCAGCACTACCAGCATGTGACCTGGGATTTCTCCCATGCGGCGATTGCCAATATGGATTCGCGCCAAGCCGTCGAGGACCTGGGCCAGCGACTGGCGCACGTTCATCTGTGCGATGGTTTGGATAACGGCAAAGACGAGCACCTTGTGCCAGGCCTGGGCACCCAACCGGTGGCCGAAACGCTGCAATATCTGCGTGATGCCAATTGGAGCGGAACCGTAGCGGTCGAGGTCTCCACACGCAAAGCTCGGAACACCGGGCAAAAAGAAGAATGGCTGGGAAAGACCCTAGAATTTGCCCGCCAGCACTTAACAGTCGGCAGCGACCCCAAGCCAATGACACAATAGCCATATGAGTGAAGCAACAAAGAATCTGTCCCTGTCCTTCCTCGGCGCCGGCTCCATGAACGGCGCCATCCTGCGTGGCATTATCGCCTCGGGCCATGACCCGCAGCTCATCACCGCTACCGTGCGAAGCGATAACCGCGTAGCGGAACTGCGCGAATTGGGCATCAACGTCTTGGTCAGCGAGGAAGATCCCGAAGCCAACCGCCGGGCTGCCGCCAGCGCAGACATTATCTTCCTGGGCGTGAAGCCGGTAGGCATCACCGAACTGTGCGAGGAGATTTCCGGATCGCTGGACGCGCAGAAGGTCGTTGTTTCCGTAGCCGCCGCTATCACCCTGAGCAGCATGCAGTCTCATCTGCCAGCTGGCCAGCCGGTCATCCGTTCCATGCCGAACACCCCTTTGATGGTCGGTGCCGGCGTGGTGGGAATCAGCCCGGCGGCAAGCGTGAGCGACGAGCAGACCAAGTTGGTCACCGCTCTGCTCTCCGGATCCGGCGACGTGCACGTCATCGACGAAGAGCAGCAAAATGCGCTCTCGGCAATTTCCGGGTCCGGTCCGGCCTATGCTTTCTACCTGGCTGAGGCCATGGCCAATGCCGGTGTGGCCATGGGCTTGGATGAAAAGCTTTCAATCGCGCTGGCACGTGCCACTGTGGCCGGTGCCGGCAAGATGCTCTCGAACCCTGACGCGGATCCCGCGACCCTGCGCAAGGCGGTAACCAGCCCGAAGGGCACCACCGAGCAGGCTATCGCCACCTTCGATGAGCAGGGAATTCCAAAGATTATTGCTGCGGGCACGCAAGCGGCAGCCGCCCGTGCAGCGCAGCTGAGTGAAGAGCTCGGCTAGGAACGAGCATTCAATACGGCGGTGGCCGGCAACCGATTGGTTGCCGGCCACCGCCGTATTCACGATCCTCGTGCCCTACGGGCGTGCTGCGAAACGCTCGAGCAGGTCCACGTGCCCCGAGACGATCAGGACATCTCGGCGAGTCACCATGGTATCCGGCATGGCGTAGGTGAAATCCTCGCCCGGGGACTTCACACCAACGATCGTCACCCCGTACTTGGAGCGGACTTGGGACTGGGCCAAGGTGAAGCCCTGGGTCTCCTTCGGAGGGTACATCTTCACGATGGCGAAGCCGTCATCGAATTCGATGAAGTCGAGCATGCGGCCACCGACCAGGTGCGCGGCACGCACACCGGCATCGGCTTCCGGGTAGATGACGTGGTTGGCACCAATGCGGGTAAGAATCTTGCCATGGGAGGGCGTAATGGCCTTGACCCACAGATGCTCAATGCCCAGATCCACCAGGTTCACGGTGATCAGCACGGATGATTCGATGGAGGTACCCACGCCCACGACGGCAGAGGAGAATTCCTGGGCGCCGAGCTGGCGCAGGGCGTCAATATTGGTCGCGTCGGCCGCGACCACGTGGGTCAAGGTGCTGGCCCACTGCTGAACGAGCTCCGGGCTGCGCTCAATGGCCAGCACTTCGCGCCCCTGCTTGACCAGCGTTTCAGCGACAGATGCACCGAAGCGGCCCAGGCCGATAACCAGCACCGGGGCATTGTGGTCTATGTTCTTGTCAGCCAATGAGTGGCCTTTCTTCTGGGAGTCTGAACAGCGTATTGCGGTGGCGCATGGTCAACGCGCTGGCGAGCGTAATACTGCCGATGCGTCCGGCAAACATCAACGCGCTGAGCACATACTTGCCGGCCGGAGGCACTTCTTGCGAAACCCCGCTACTCAGGCCCACGGTAGCAAAGGCCGAGATCGACTCGAACAGGGCTCGCGAGAAGCCCACCGATTCGTCGATGGTCACGAGTGCGCCGGTAGCGACCATCACCAGCGAAGCACCCATGGCGACCACGGAGATGGCCACGCGCATGGTGCCTTGCGGAATCTGCCGGCCAAAGGCCTTCGCGTCAGTATCGCCACGGACCTCGGCCAAGATCGCCAAGAACATCACGGCAATGGTGGTGACCTTGATGCCGCCAGCAGTAGAAGCTGAACCGCCACCGGCGAACATCAATGCGTCGGTCAACAAGATGGTCACCTGGTGGATGTCGTTCTGATCCACCAGGTTGAAGCCGCCAGAACGGGTCATGGTGGAGGCGAAGAAGCCATGAATGAGCTTGTCGCTGATGGATAAGCCACCGATGGTCTTGGGATTGGCCCATTCGAAAATCAGCCACAGGAAGGATCCGGCAAAGAGCAGGATGGTGGTGGTGAGCATGGTCAGCTTGGTGTGCAGGTTCCACTTCTTCATATTGAACTTGTGCGCCAGCAGCACCATGATCACCGGGAAACCCAAGGAACCGGTGAACACGCCGGCCATCAATGGGCCCAGGATCCACAGGTCGGTTTCGTAGGGAACCAATCCGTCGGAGTGCGGGGTGAAGCCTGCATTGTTGAAAGCCGAGACGGCATAGAAGATTCCATGCCAGATGGCGGACAGGACGCTTTCACCCAGAATGTAGAAGCGCGGGATCAGAAAGAGCGCGATGACCGCCTGCAGGCTGATCGCTGTGAGGATCACGATGCGCAGCAATGAGCTTACTTCACCCAGCGCTGAGGCTCCAGAACTGTTCATCGAATTCTGCGCCATCAGCTTGGCTCGCACGCCCAGCTTGCGGGATACCGCCAGGGACATGATGGAGGCCAGGGTCAAAATGCCCAGGCCGCCCATGAACGTTGCGACCAGCATGATCAGCTGACCGGTGAATGACCAGTGCACAGCGGTGGAGACGGTCGTTAGGCCAGTAACGCAAACTGCCGACACAGCGGTGAATAATGCGTCATGCAGCGCGGTGGCTTCCCCTGTGGCCGAGGAAAACGGCGCCGCGAGCAGGGAGGTGAACAACGTGATAGCCAGCAAGAAGGCGCCAAGAGTCAAGCGCGCGGGGGAGCGCACGGTGAAGTCCGCAACTGCGATGCGAACGGTCAGCCATTTCTTGCGTCGCTGTTCGCGCATTTCAGCTGCCCGGGCGCTGGGGCCCGATGCACTGGCTGTGCTCATTTATTACTCGCCGTTTCCTGGGGAACAGTTCTTTGCCATGAGGATTTGAAGTCCTTCTAGTAATTTACGCGTTTCCACCGCTAAACGCTTGTGTTGCCCGGCTAAAGACCCGACAAGCCGCGCAAACTGCCATGAATTCATGAGTTGGGTCACTATCGGGTAGCCTGAAATCGTGTTAGATCCGCAGCATGCCCCACGGCCCACCATGGTGATGTGGGATGAAGAGTATCTGAAGTACAAATTCAGCGACTGGCATCCCATGCACCCTTCACGGCTAGAACTGACCTATCGACTCAGCGATGAGCTGGATATCTTCGATGCGCCGAACGTCACGATACAGGCTCCGGATATTGCCGACGATGCGGTCATCGGCTCCGTCCATGACCAGAGCTATATCGATCAGGTGCGGCGGGTGAGCCAGGATCCAACACTCGTTGCCGAAGAATTCGGCTTGGGCACCGAAGACGACCCGGTATTCGCCGGGATGCATGAAGCCGCCGGGCGCATTGTTGGCGGTTCGGTAGCAGCGGCCCAAGCCATCATGGACCAAGAGGTGGTCCGTGCGGTGAACTTCGCCGGCGGCATGCACCACGCCGCGAAAAGCAAGGCCAGCGGTTTCTGCATCTACAATGACGCTGCTGCCGCGATCCATCGCATGCTGGAACAGGGTGCCCAACGCGTGGTCTACATCGATGTGGACGCGCATCACGGGGATGGCACCGAGTCGATCTTCTGGGATGACGAACGCGTGCTGACCATTTCCATCCATGAATCCGGGCTGTCACTGTTCCCCGGTACGGGATTCGCCAATGAAATTGGCGGCAAGAACGCCGAAGGCAGCGCAGTAAATGTTGCTCTGCCGGCAATGACCGGGGACTCCGGGTGGATGCGTGCCTTCCATGCGATCGTTCCGCAGCTGGTACGCGCCTTCAAGCCCGAAATCATCGTCTCCCAGCACGGTTGCGATGCGCACCGTGATGATGACATGACCAACTTGAAGCTGTCTGTTGATGCGCAACGCCAGGCGGCCCTGGACATATCCCAGTTGGCAGATGAGCTGTGCGAAGGCCGGTGGCTGGCTACCGGAGGCGGGGGATACAACGTCACCGCCGTCGTGCCGCGTACCTGGACCCATCTGACGGCGATTGTTGCCGGCAAGCCGGTGCCGTTGCGTACCTATGTTCCCGATACCTTCCGCCGCTACGTTCTGGAAAGGTACGGCCGTGCCATGCCTTACCTCATGGGCGATGACGCCCAGCTGTGGTGGCGCAATTGGGAAGTCGGCTATGATCCGGCCGATCCGGTAGACCGAACCATCATTGCTACACGCAAGGAGATATTCCCGCTTTTCGGGCTCGATCCATGGTTCGACTAGCCTCGCATGGCTGCGGCCAACGGAGACAGAGGCGAGACCTCACAGCATTTTAGGCATGGAAATCGATTGCCAACCGTTCATATGCCGTTAGGGTTATGTGTGTGGCAATTGATGAAGTGTTTTCGGCGTTGGCTGAACCAACCCGACGAAAGATAATAGAAGCGCTCAAGAACGAGCCGAAAGCAGTGGGCACTCTGGTCACTGAACTGGAGATCTCGCAGCCGACTGTTTCCAAGCACTTGAAGGTGCTGCGCGAAGCTGAACTCGTGAGCATGGCCGCTGCCGGGCAGCGGCGCATCTACAGCATTGATACCTCAGCGCTGGAAGATCTCGTGCGCTGGTGCGCCGATTTGGTACCTGCCCAACCGGAGGGCCAGGAGCTGGCAACCACGCAGGCCGAAGCCGAGGGGCAGCTGGCAGCGGTATCGAATCCAACGGCTCAGCAGATCGGGCGGCGCGTTGGCCAAGGCCTGGAACAAGTTACTGGACGTGCGCAAGAGTTTTTCGAGAAACTTCCGCGGTTCGGGCGTCGGCGCTAGCTCTTGTCCAGTCTTCGGCGCTGCAACCGTGCAATATGGTCAATCTTTTAAGTTACGCGCGCAATCCTGTTTTATAACATGAAAATTTTGTTCAGAATGCCCAGCATGGCATTCTCGTGTGCGGGGCAGTGACGCCGGCAATGAGGCCCCTTGTGCGCCTGTGCCTGCCCCAAGTGATGAGGAGAAAAACTTGGATAAGCACTTAGCGACGATTCGCGACGAAGTCTTCCGCCGCAATCCCGGCGAAGCAGAATTCCACCAGGCCGTCACGGAAGTATTCGACAGCCTTGAAGCTGTATCGGTCAAGCATCCTGAATACGCCGAAGCCGCAATCCTGCAGCGTTTGTGCGAACCTGAACGCCAGATCATCTTCCGAGTGCCATGGGTTGACGACGAAGGCCGCGTGCAGATCAACCGCGGCTTCCGCGTTGAATTCAACTCGGCTCTGGGCCCATACAAGGGCGGTCTGCGTTTCCACCCATCGGTTTACCTTGGCATCGTCAAGTTCCTGGGCTTCGAACAGATCTTCAAGAACTCCCTGACCGGCATGCCCATCGGCGGCGGCAAGGGCGGCTCGGACTTCGACCCGCGCGGCAAGTCCGATGGCGAAGTCATGCGCTTCTGCCAGTCCTTCATGACTGAGCTCTACCGCCACATTGGCGAATACACCGACGTGCCAGCCGGCGATATCGGCGTTGGCGGCCGCGAAATCGGTTACCTCTTCGGCCAGTACAAGCGCATCACCAACCGCTACGAGTCCGGTGTGCTGACGGGCAAGGGCTTGAGCTGGGGCGGTTCCCTGGTTCGCCCGGAAGCCACCGGCTACGGCGCAGTGATCTTCACTGAAGAAATGCTCAAGACCCGCGGCCAGACTTTCGATGGCCAGCGTGTGGTCGTTTCCGGTTCGGGCAACGTGGCAATCCACGCCATCGAGAAGGCGCAGGCACTGGGAGCGAAGGTCGTTACGGCTTCCGACTCGGCCGGCTTCATCGTTGACGAGGGCGGCATCGACCTGGATCTGCTGCGTCAGATCAAGGAAGTTGAGCGCGGCCGCATCTCCGAGTATGCCGAACGCCGTGGCACCAAGAAGGTGAAGTACGTTGCCGGTGGCAGCGTCTGGGACGTTGCAGGCACCGTGGCGCTGCCCTGCGCAACCCAGAACGAATTGGGCGCTGAGGCCGCAAAGAAGATGGTTGCTGCTGGCACCATCGCAGTGGCCGAAGGCGCCAACATGCCTACTACCGCTGAAGCGACCTCGATCTTCCAGGATGCAGGGGTGCTCTTCGGCCCGGGCAAGGCAGCCAACGCTGGTGGTGTTGCTACCTCCGCTCTGGAGATGCAGCAGAACGCCAGCCGCGATGCATGGAGCTTCGAGCACACCGAGCGTCGCCTGACTGAGATCATGGTCGGCATCCACACCAGCTGTGCTGCTACTGCAGACGAGTACGGCATGCCGGGGAACTACGTCGCCGGCGCCAACATCGCGGGCTTCGTGAAGGTCGCAGACGCAATGCTCGCACAGGGCGTCATCTAATAATCTGCAGCGCTGCAATCCGCGTGAATTCATTGGGGACCCGGTGAAATCACGCGGATTGTCTCGTTCAGGCATCAAAAAATGTGATTCAGATGGTCACGTGTGTGTTTCGTGATGCAAAAGTTACAAAAGTGCGATTAGACTAGTACAAAGCGAACGTGAACCTGAACCGCCGATGTTGATCCAAAGTCGTGTAAGTTCATCTTCGCTAAATTAACGCGACGAATAAGAGATCAGCGTCAGGAGAATATCCCGCATGACGGATAAACAGAATTTTGCCGGAGCCCGTTTCATGACTGTGGCCGAAGTGGCCGACATGATGCGCGTTTCCAAAATGACCGTTTATCGGCTGATCCACGCCGGTGATTTGCCTGCTGTTCAGTTCGGTCGCTCCTATCGCGTTCCGGAAAACGCCGTGGAATCATATCTGAATGCCGCGGCCATTGATCCGCAGCACGGTACCGGTTCTTACGGTCGATAGTCCGCGCGATGGTCAGAGCATGACCGAAAAGCGGGTAATCTGTTAAGGAACGTTTAACGTCCGGTCAACCTTGTCCTTGGGCTCGCGCGCAAGCAGGCATTTGGGGTTGACGCATTTATTTAGTTTGTGAGGAACCACTATGGGCTCTGTTATCAAGAAGCGCCGCAAGCGTATGTCGAAGAAGAAGCACCGCAAATTGCTTCGTAAGACCCGCCACCAGCGTCGTAATAAGAAGTAAATCTACTTCTGAGCATTTGCCGCTTGGCAATCATCGCCACCGCTTCACAGTGAAACTGTTGAACGGTGGCGATTGCTTTATCCAAAGCCGCCCAGCGCCGGCCTAGGAGCCGGAACGGCGCAGAATGGACCGTCGCGCCGCCCAGAGCGCACCAAGCACTCCAGCGGCCTTCAGGCCTAGTTTGGCAGCTCGCTGGCCGGTGCGGAAGTCGTAGACCTGCCAGCCGCGGCGCTTGGCGTAGGCGCGAAGCCGCGCATCGGGATTGATGCACACAGGATGTCCCACAGCTTCAAGCAAGGGAACATCATTGTAGGAATCCGAGTATGCCCATGATTTCGACAGCGAGATGCCGCGAGCCTTCGCCAGGGTGCGCACCGCTTGCGCTTTTTCCGCAGCGTGCAGGATCGGGCTGGCCAGCGCTCCGGTGTAGAAACCGTCTTCGCTGGCCACTACGGTGCCCAATGCACCGGTAAGTTCGAGACGTTGCGAGATGACATTCGCCACTTCCAGGGGAGTGGCAGTGACTAGCCAGACTTCACGGCCCACCGTCCGATGCTGGCGAGCAATGGCTACCGTACCGGTCCAAAGCTTGGGTTCGATGTATTCGTCATAAATCTCGTTGCCGATCTTCTCGATCTCGGACACCGGGATCCCTCGGACCATCATCAACGCACGGTCGCGAATCTGGTGAATGTCCCCTAGGTGCTCACCGCGCGCGGCGAAGCGCAACTGCTTGAGCGCGAACCAGAGGATTTCGCGGAATTGGAAGAAGCGGCGCTCATGCAGTTTCCGGGCCAGCAGATACAGCGATGCACCGCGCACAAGGGTGTTATCTACATCGAAGAAAGCGGCGACCGTGTCCGGAGCCAGGGCGGAATTCGGGCTGGGGTGATGATCGATGGAAGACATTTGATCCAGTTTATTTCATTGCCAAGTTTAAGGGCGGTTACGGCTCGTGAGATTATAGGCAGGTGAGTACTTTGAATCAGATCCAGCTGTTGGTTCGAGAAGGCTGCCACCTGTGCCAGGCCGCACGCGCAACCGTGGCCGAGGTGACTGGCCGGTTGAATATGGAGTTTTCCGAACTGGATATTGACCAGCACCCTGAATTGCTGGCCAAGCACCACGAGGAAGTGCCGGTTCTGCTGATCAACGGAGAAGTCCGCGACTTCTGGCACATCGACGCACAGCGTCTGGAACGACTACTGAGCAGCTAGCCGCTGCCGAATAAATGAAAATGCGTTGTGCTCTTCAAGAGCACCGAAAAGTGCGGGAGAACGAAGATGTCAGAGCTTGAAGCCCGGGTCCTGCCTGAGGCCACGCTGGCTCGACTGACCCAGTACTTGCGCGCGCTGAACGCCTTGGAAGCCCAGGGCCTGGAACGCACCAGTTCCGGGGTGCTGGCCAAGGAAGCTGGAGTGAACCCCTCCATCCTGCGCAAAGACCTTTCCTGGTTGGGTTCCTACGGAACCCGCGGGGTGGGCTACGTGGTCCGCGAACTGGCAGAACATATCAGCCGCACCCTCGGCCTGAACCAGGACTGGCGTGTGGCCATCCTCGGCGCCGGTAACCTGGGGCGCGCGCTCAGCGGATATGCAGGCTTCAGGACTCGTGGCTTCAACGTCAAGGCGATCCTGGATATCGACCCCGCACTGGTCGGCAGCCCGGTCGGCGAGCTGCACGTGGAAGCGATCGCGGACTTGGCCGCAGTGGTTGAACGCGAAGAAATCAACATCGCTGTTCTGGCAATTCCGGGCGATGCTGCGCAGGACCTGGTCTACGAACTGGCCGCGCTTTCGGTCCGCTCGGTGCTCTCGTTCGCACCGATGCCGCTTCGCGTACCCGCGGGCATGAACCTGCGGCGCGTTGATCTTTCCACTGAATTGCAGATCCTGGCATACCTCGCCGTTCAAGGCTGAAGCCGCGCAGACGAGAAAAGGCGTAGCCGCGTCATCCCTTGGGTGGATGGAGCGGCTACGCCTTTATTGTCCCTGCAGGGCCTCGCGAAGAGGCTCGGCCATGCGTTTAGCGGAAGCCGGCCAGGCGAGCCTGGCGGCGCTGCGCAATGTATTGCGAAGAAGGGCGCAACCAGGCGAAGACCACGCCTGCAATGCCCAACAAGATGCCCACAACGTAGACAGCGTTGATAATTCCGGCTTGAGTGTCAGCGAACATGCTGATCATTGGAACGATAGTCACCAGATTCAGCAGTGAAAGCGCACCGAGGATCGTGGCGATAATTCGCATGGCGCCCACGCCGCGGCCAACGAAGAAGCCCACCAGGAAATACAGGGCCAAGGTGATGATCATGGAGATAATCACGAAGGTCGACATCATGGAATTGACCTGGGCCATGAAGGCCTCAGGGCTTGCCATCATCTGTTCAACCAGTGGATCCTGCTCCATGCCCGGGGTGCTCTGCATCTGGTTCTGGAACTCTTCTTGCACCAGCGACCACTGCTGGCCAATCATGTTGGCCATCATGTTGGAGTTGGTCATCAGCCAGCTGGCGAGGGCACTGAAGATGCCCGCGAGCATGATCAAGCCAAAGGCGATAGCCAAGGTCCGTGGCCGCTCGGTCGGCGGCTGCACGCCGGCGTAACCGCCCTGCTGGGCATACTGGTCGTAGCCCGGTGCCTGCGGTTGCCCGTAAGGATTCGGATTCTGGCCGTACGGGTTCTGGCCATACGGCGAGGGCTGCTGGCCGTAGGGGTTTTCGCCGTACGGGTTCTGCGATGAACCCTGGCCGGAAGGGCCCGGGTTGTAGGGCTGGCCCGGCTGGTTAGGATCGTTGTCGCTCATGATGCGTCCTTCTGGGTCGAACTGTCTTATTGACTAAGCGTAGTGGCAGTCGATTGTGAGCAACCCCTCCGAAAGGATGGTTTTTCCATATGGGATTCCAATGCGTGTCCTGTGAATAGTTGACGGTGGCCACAATATGGCTAATTTGCACCGAATATTTGAGACACTGGAGGCATGCCTTTATCGACCGTCCATTTGTTGCGCCACGGGGAAGTTTTCAACCCTGACCGTATGCTCTACGGCAGGATCCCCGGCTTCGGGCTCTCGGAACTCGGATTCCAGATGGCCGATGGGGCAGGAGAATATTTTGCCAAGCGCCAAGCAGAAGGCGGCAACGTGGTGCGTCTGGTGGCCTCACCGCTCCTGCGAGCCCAGCAGACAGCCGCGCCGACCTCCAATGCTCTGGATCTGCAGGTCCACACCGACGAGCGGGTTATCGAAGCCGGCAACAAGCTGGAAGGGCTGTCCAAGGTTGCGGAGCACCTGCGTCAGCCGAAGTACTGGCCGCTGCTGGTCAACCCGCTGAAGCCTTCATGGGGCGAACCATATGCCCAGCAGGTTGCTCGCATGCGCCTGGCCATGGATGAGCACCGCAAGGCCGCCCTCGCCGAGCACGGCGAAGGAGCGGAAGTCATTATCGTCAGCCACCAGCTGCCGATCTGGGTTACGCGCCGCGCCGCCGAGAAGAAGCCGCTGTGGCACGATCCGCGCCAGCGCGAGTGCACCCTGGCTTCCATCACCAGCTTTGATTTTGAGGGAGACGAATTGGTCTCCGTGCGTTACACCGAACCGTGCCCCGAGCTGCTTGCCGGCGCGGCGAATATCCCTGGAGCCTAAAGCAAAATGACAGATCCTGTGCCTAATCCTCGCCACTTGAGCCGCCGCACCATGTTGCGTTCGCTCATGGTTGCCGCCGCCGTGGTGCCCTTGGCTGCCTGCAGCGGCAAGGAAGATGCGCTGACCGCGCAAGCAAACAGCGGCGACGGCAAGAACTACATCGCTGGCGACGGCGCCGTGGAAGAGTACGAAGTTTCCAAGCGCAGCGAACCGGTTGCCCTCAAGGCCACCACCTACCATGGCACCGATATCGACTTCACGCAGTGGCAGGGCAAGCCCGTAGTCATGAACTTCTGGTATGCCGCCTGCGCTCCGTGCCGCATCGAGGCACCGGATCTGAAGGAAATCGCTGAAGGCTTCGGCGAGAAAGTCGAATTCATTGGCGTCAACGTACGCGATGAAGCCGAAGCGGCGAAGGCCTTCGAGCGCACTTTCGAGATTCCCTATGAGTCGGTACAGGATACCTCCGGGGACATCCAGCTGGCGATGACCAAGTACGTCCCGTTGCAAGCGGTTCCATCCACCTTGGTGCTGGACCGCCAGGGCCGTGTCCGTGCCCGCGTGATCGGTGCCGTAGAGCCTGGCACCCTGAAGTCATTGATCGACTCCGCTCTGACCGAAGAGTTGTGAGCTGATCAGTGACCACTAATCCCTTTGCCGACATCGTCCTGGACGGGTCGTTGCTGCTGGCTGCCCCAGTAGCACTGCTGGCCGGGCTGGTCTCCTTCCTTTCGCCTTGCGTCCTGCCGCTGGTGCCGGGCTACCTCGGTTACGTCACCGGGTTGACTGGTGCGGATCTGAAGGAGCACCGGCGCGGCCGCGTGGTCTCCGGCGTACTGCTCTTTGTCCTGGGATTCTCCGTGGTCTTCATCGCAGCGGGCGTGCTTTTCAGCCAGGCCTCCGCGTGGCTCAGGTTCAACGGCTCCTGGGTCACCCAGGCATTGGGCCTGGTCGTGGTCTTCATGGGCATCGTGTTCATGGGCGGCTTCTCCTGGATGCAGCGTGACCGCAAGATCCACAGGAAACCGCCTGCAGGCCTGTGGGGTGCCCCGGTTCTGGGGCTGACCTTCGGCCTGGGGTGGGCACCGTGCATCGGCCCCACCTTGAGTGCGGTACTGATCATGTCCACCGGTGTGGACGCGAACGTAGGGCGTGGAACGCTCCTGACTGTGTTCTATTGCCTCGGATTGGGTTTGCCCTTCATCCTGATTGCAATGGGGTTGCAGCGCGGCATGCAGGCGCTGGCGTTCTTCCGCAAGCACCAGGTTTTCATCATGCGTTTGGGCGGGGTACTACTCATTGCCTTGGGACTGGTCATGGTGACCGGTCTGTGGGGAACATGGGTAGCAGAACTGCAAAACTGGTTTGCCAATGAAGTGAGGTTGCCAATTTAATGGCGAAACAACAACGGAATTCCAAGGGAACTGGCGACGCGCCTGCTCTGGGATTCATGGGTTCCATGCGTTGGATCTGGACCCAGCTGACATCGATGCCAACAGCCTTGTTCTTGCTGTTGCTGCTCGCCGTCGCTGCGGTACCGGGATCGATCTTCCCGCAACGCGACGCCAACCCCGAATCTGTAGCCCAGTACCTGGAACAGCACACCACCGCTGGTCCATGGCTGGATCGCTTCCAGATGTTCGAAGTGTATTCATCGGTGTGGTTCTCCGCGATCTACATCTTGCTGTTCGTCTCGCTGATTGGCTGCATCATCCCGCGTGTGAAGAAGCACGCCAAAGCCTTGCGCACCCCGCCGCCGAGGACCCCGGTGCGCCTGGAACGACTTCCCCAGTACAGCTCGCATGAAATTCTGGAAGGCGAGACGGATACGCCCGATGACCAGCAGGTCATCGAGGATTCGTTCAGGATCCTGAAGAAGCGCGGCTACCGTGTCGAGCGCCGCGAGGATGCCACCGGGGCCTCGGTTGCCGCAGAGCGCGGGTATACCCGCGAAATCGGCAACCTGCTCTTCCACATCTCGCTGATGGGCGTACTGGCTTCGGCCGCGATCGGCGGAGCCCTGGGCTACACCGGGCAGCGCGTGGTTGTCGAGGGGGAGACCTTCGTGAATTCGCTGGTGGCCTACGACTCCTTCACCCCGGGCACCGGCTTCAATGCCGATAATTTGCCGCCCTTTGCTGTGACGCTGGACAAATTCGACATCATCTTCGACCGCGAATCCGAATCGCATTTCGGACAGCCGCTGGACTTCACCGCTCACGTCAAGGTGCGCGAATCGCCCGATGCCGAGCCAGTGAAGCAGGAGCTGAAGGTCAACCATCCGCTGCGGATCAGCGGCGGTGACGTGTACCTGGTCGGCAATGGCTACGCCCCGGTGATCACCGTCAAGGATGGCAACGGCAATGTCTCCTATTCCGGCCCGGCGGTTTCCATTCCGCAGGATTCGGTCTACACCTCGATGTTCGTGCTGAAGGTTCCGGACGCCGAGCCATCGCAGCTGGGCTTCCAGGGCTTCTTGCTGCCAACCGCACTGGTGGATGAGAACGGCTTCGGCATCTCGGGCGATCCCAACGCCATCAACCCCCAGCTGCACCTGAACTCGTACTTCGGGGATCTGGGCCTTGACGACGGCAACCCGCAAAACGTGTTCGTGCTGGACACGGAGAAGATGGAACCGCTGAACAGCCGTGATTTGGATGCCGGCGGCATCATCCTCGAAGCGGGGCAGACCTACGAGCTGCCCGACGGCAAGGGCTCGATTACCTTTGACGACCTCAAGCGCTTCGTTGCATTGGACATCAATCATGACCCGGGCAAGCTGCCAATCGGCATTTTCTCAGGTCTGGCGCTGATCGGCCTTGCGGTCTCGCTGTTCACCCCGCGTCGCCGCGTCTGGGTGAAGCTGAAACAAGAAAACGGCAAGCGTAGTATCGAGTACGCACTGCTGGCACGTGGCGAGGATCCGCGTCTGGAACGCGAAGCTGCAGAACTACAGAAGATCTTTGACAAGGCTTGGCCATTGGCAAGCCAGGAGCAGAACCAAGGAGCAGTAAATGGATAACGCTGGGGCATTAGCGCCAATCAATGAAACGCTGGGTGAATACAGCCAGTTGTTCATGCTGCTGGCCGCCATGGTCTACGGAGTGGTCTTCATCATTTTCGCCTTGGACCTGGCAAAGACCAACAAGTCCATCAGCGAAATGGATTCCGAAGCGCTCAAGCGCGACGAGGAACTGCTGGTTAGCGCCGGCGGCGCCGTGGGCACCAAGCCCCGTTCGCGCCGGGGTGCCGCTGTGCGTGCCGACAACGTCGGCGAGCATATCGTGACCGATAAGATGGAGTACACGCAGTTGTCGGCCAAGCGCCCCACGGCTCGCATTGCCGTGGTGCTGATGTGGCTGGCCGCTGCCCTGCACGGCGGTGCCGTGGTTTCCCGTGCGATAGCCGCGCACCGAGTGCCCTGGGGCAACATGTACGAGTTCCTGTCCACCGGTGCATTCCTGGTGGCTCTGGTCTTCTTGCTGGTGCTGATCTTCAAGGACCTGCGCTTCATGGGATCCTTCATCTCCGGCCTGGTCACCTTGATGCTGTGCGGTGCCACCATCGGCTTCCCGACACCGGTTGGCCACCTCGTTCCTGCCCTGCAGTCGCCATGGATCGTCATTCACGTCTCCATCGCCGTCCTGGCGTCGGCACTGTTCGCCATCAGCTTCGCCATGAATGTGCTGCAGCTGGTACAGCATGCTCGCATGAACCGGCTGGCCGCTGGACAGGACGACAAGCTGCCCTTCATGCGCGTGGTGCCAGGTGCCGGCGCATTGGAGAACTTCGCCTACCGCATCAACACCATCGGCTTCGTGATGTGGACCTTCACTGTCATCGCTGGTGCGATCTGGGCTGAGGCCGCTTGGAGCCGCTACTGGGGCTGGGATCCAAAGGAAGTCTGGTCCTTCGTGATCTGGGTTGTCTACGCAGGCTACCTGCACGCCCGTGCCACCGGTGGCTGGACGGGCCCACGCTCGGCCTGGTTGTCGATCATCGGCTTCCTGTGCGTGGTCTTCAACTTCACCATCGTGAATATCTTCTTCGACGGTCTGCACTCCTACGCCGGAGTCTAGTTCCTAAGAATCCAGCACTGCGAGCGGTTTCCCTTTAGCGGGGAGGCCGCTCGCAGTACTTTAAGCGTTCGTTGCGGGCCCTGGTACTCAAGTGCGGGGCACTGACCGGCGCCTGCCCCCGTCCGCCCCTCCAGCGCCCGTAGAGGAAGCCCCGCGTCCCTGGCCGCCTGCAAGAATGCCCGAAGTTCCCACGAGGCATGAAAAAGCCCAGCGGCGCTGGCACGCGTGCTGGGCTGGTTGCCGGGATCCCGGCAGTACTAGGGGGTTATTCGGTTTCAGACGAAGAGCTGTCGGTGCCTTCTGGCTTGTTCTTGCGTTCTGCACCTGGCTTCGGTTCCTTGGCCTCAGGCTTGGCTGGTTTCTCGCCATCGGCCTTCTGCACGTCTTCACGTTTAGTGAGGTCTTGCTCACGCGCTTTCGAGTCGGCTTCACGCTGTTGCTGGCGGCGCCAGACCTCCAGCTGGCGCAGGAAATCCTCATCGTCGTCCGGAGCCATGGACTTCTGCGCAGGGGCTCCATTTGACGCAACAGGGCGACCTAGGAGGAACCACAAACCGGCTCCGATTAGCGGAAGGAGGATGACGACCGCAATCCACGCAGGCTTAGGCAATGAACGAATGCTGCGGCGCTCTGCACGAGCGCATTCGATCAGGGTATAAATCGTCAAAGCAACCGAAACCACTGCGGCGAAAATCAATAAGCGGACCATGCTTCCATTCTAGTGATAATCCTGTTCACAGGTTCACCGGTAGACTTGAGACTATGCAGTTTGTGAAATATACCGTTATCCGCCTAGGCATATTCCTAGCCGTTTTCTTGGGCCTCTGGTTAGGTATGAGGTGGCCAATCTTCGTTTCCGGAATCATTGGCCTGGTCGTGGCCTTCGCGGTGGCCTACCTTTTCTTCAATAAACTTCGGCTAAAGGCGAACGAAGATATCCGCAACGCTTTCAGCAAGACCTCGGCAAACAAGACCAGGATGCAGCTAGCTGATGAAGCCGTTGAGGATGAATTCGACGAATCACAGCGCAAGCAGACCCCTGGCGCCGAGTAAATTTCCCCACGCAGGTTCACCTCGAACTGCATAGCCAGCCATTCACGCATTGCCGGCAGAACAATTAACGAGATGGGCTGGCCGGATCAATTGATCCGGCCAGCCCATCTCGTTTTTCCTTCTGCAGCGGTGGCTAGGCCAAAACCTCGATGGCGATAGCCAAGGAGAAGAGCACCGCATATACGACATTGACCATGCCGGTCTGCTTGAGCACCAGCACCAGCTTTGGCAGCTGCTGCTCGCGAAGCATCAGCAGCGATGGAGCCACTGCAGGAACGAAGGTGAGCAGGATCAGCCACATCCACGGGAAGGCGCTGGTGGCCAGCAAGGGGAGCAGGATGGCTACCGCCAGCATCAGCACGTAGCTCAAGCGGGCATTGTGTTCGCCAAGGCGCACAGCCAAGGTAATCTTTCCCACCTCTTTATCGGTAGGAATGTCTCGCACGTTATTGGCCATCAGCAGGGCGCAGCCAATCAGGCCGGTGCCGATGGCACCCCACAGCGAAGCCATGGTCAGCTGGTTGATCTGGGTGAAGGTGGTACCCAAGGTGGCGACCAAGCCGAAGAAGATGAAAACGTAAATATCGCCCAAGCCACGGTAGCCGTAGGGGTTCTTGCCGCCGGTGTAGCCCCAAGCGGCGAAGATCGCGGCGACGCCTACCAGCAGCAGCGGCCACGAGGAAGAAATGATGACCAGGACCAGACCGAAGATGGCGGCTAGCCCGAAGCAGCCGAAAGCGGCATTGCGCACGTTCTTCGGCTCGGTGAGCTTGGAACCGGTCAGGCGCAGCGGGCCGACGCGTTCGTCATCGGTGCCTCGGATGCCGTCCGAGTAGTCGTTGGAGTAGTTCACTCCGACCTGGAGCAGCAGGCCCACCAGCAGAGCCAAGACGAAACGGAACCAATGAACGGTTCCAGTTTCGCCCAGCGCGGCTGCGGTACCGATGACAACCGGGGCAATGACGATAGGCAAGGTGCGCAAACGCGCCCCAGAAACCCACTGGGAAAGTGTGGCCACTTTCTGTCCTTTCAGGGCAAGCGGAAACTCGTACCCTCTAGTTTCCCGCGATTAGGCGTGCAAGGCGAATCGAGACTAGTCGCGAACGCCTAGTTCTTCGATGACCAGTTGTCGATTGAACTTGCCATTAGGCAGCTGCGGCAAGCCAAGAGGGTAGTGGCGCACGTGCTTGGGCACCGCTTCCTTGCCCAAGGTCCGGCGCACCGCTTCGAAGGCATCGGCGGTATTGGTCGGGCCCGCATAGGCCAGGCCAACGCTGTGGCCCCATTGCGGATCGGGCACCGGGACCACGATTGCCTGCGTGAAGAATTCTTCCAGCAGCCCTTCAATCTTCGATGCCGAAAGCTTGATGCCCCCGGTATTGATCACATCATCGATGCGTCCAATGATCTTCAAGCGCTGTTTTTCAACGGTGCCCAGGTCATCGGTGACGTACCAGCGGACACCATCGCGTTCAATGAAGTGCTCGGCGGTGGCTTCGGGGGAGTTGGCGTATCCGTCGGCGAGCATGGGGCCGGCGACCCAGATGCGCCCCTCATGCGCTGCCAGCTGCACGCCGGGAAGGGCCGTGCCGTTGTAGACCAGGCCGCCGGAAGTTTCCGAGGACCCATAGGTCTGGAAAATCTTCAGCCCATGGTGTCGGGCGCTAACCAGCAGGTCCTTGCTGGCTCGCGCGCCGCCCAAGAGGATGGCGTCGAAACGCTTCAGCGCCTGCAAGGTTTCCGGCGCCGGGTTATCCAGCAGCCGGGCAAGCTGGGTTGGAACCAGCGAGGTGATCCGGCGGGAGTCGATCATTTGATTGGCGGCTTCGGTGAATGCCGTGGCCGAGAAGCTGCCCTCGGTGTCCATCACCACGGGCTTGGTGCCGGCGAACAATGAACGCGTCAGCACGCTCAGTCCCGCGACATAGTGCACCGGCAAGGCCAGCAGCCACTGGCCTTCGAAGCCGAGGAACTCGGCCGTGGCCTGCGCACTGGATGCCAACGCCGAAACGCTGAGCACCGTGCGCTTGGCCCGGCCGGTGGAACCGGAAGTCCGCACCACTGCCATGGGCTGCTCGAAACCTGGCAGGTCCTGTGGTGCCAAGTACTCGATGCGCCAGCCGTTGGGGTTGCTCTCATCGAGCAATACCTCAACGGCCGGCCCCCCGTCATTGGCCGCCGTGGCCAAGGCTGCGAGCAGTTCAGAGAGTTGTCTGTCCATATCCGGTCCTCGTTCCGTCGCGGAAGATTAGAAGTAGTAAGGGTAGTTGGACCAATCCGGGTCGCGCTTGCCCAGGAACGCGTCGCGTCCTTCTACTGCCTCATCAGTCATGTACGCCATGCGGGTGGCTTCGCCAGCGAAGACCTGCTGGCCGGCCAAGCCGTCATCGGCCAAGTTGAAAGCGAACTTCAGCATGCGGATGGCCTGCGGGGACTGGCGGGCGATGTCGGCTGCGTACTCCAGGGCCACCTCTTCGAGGCGTTCGTGCTCTACCGACTCGTTGACGGCGCCCATGCGGACCATGTCATCGGCCGAGTACTCGCGGGCAAGGAAGAAGATTTCGCGGGCGGTCTTCTGCCCGACCTGGCGGGCGAGCAATGCCGAACCGTATCCGGCATCGAAGGAACCGACGGTAGCGTCGGTCTGCTTGAACTTGCCGTTCTGCTTCGAGGCAATGGTCAGATCCGAGACCACGTGCAGCGAATGGCCGCCACCGGCAGCCCAGCCGTTGACGACGCAGAGGACAACCTTGGGCATGGTGCGCATCAGGCGCTGGACTTCCAGGATGTGCAGGCGCCCTGCACGCGCCGGGTCGATGGATTCGCGGGTCTCGCCTTCGGCATAGCGGTAGCCGTCACGGCCACGGATGCGCTGGTCGCCGCCGGAGCAGAATGCGTGTCCGCCGTCCTTTTCCGAGGGGCCATTGCCGGTCAGCAGGACAGTGGCCACGTCGCTGGTCATGCGGGCATGATCCATGGCGCGGAACAGCTCGTCCACGGTGTGCGGGCGGAAGGCGTTGCGCACCTCGGGGCGGTCGAAAGCGATGCGCACGGTCGGAAGGTCGCGCACGATGCTTCCATCCGCCGCTCGCTGGACCTGGCGATGGTAAGTGATGTCGGTGAAGTCGAATCCCTCGACCACGCGCCAGCGCGTTGGATCGAAGACATCGGAGACCTTCTCGGGCAATGCGGAATTATTCAGGCTACTCACCCTATGAATGCTAGTCGGTTTCGTCCGGAACTCTAAGAAAGGAGGAGTAGACTTTTCACGGCCCGACTCGCGGTTGCGCGTGGAATCCCCGCCCGTACGGCTTGGACCATCCAGTGAATCACCGGATTCATTTCACGATTTTTGCACGGATTCATTGAACGCGTCCGTAGGTCAGGAGTTCATCTATGCCATCTGGTCAGCATCGCCCGGCAACCCCGGAAATCAGTGCCGAGGGCTACAAGAAATCCCTGAGCCGCCGCCACGTCCAGATGATCGCGATCGGCGGAGCCATCGGTGTGGGCCTGTTCATGGGCTCCGGCGGGCGCCTGGCCTCGACCGGTCCGGCGCTGGTGCTGTCCTATCTGGTAGCTGGCGCATTGGCCTACCTGCTGATGCGGGCACTGGGCGAACTGATCATGTACCGCCAGACTTCCGGTTCCTTCGTCTCGTATGCGGCTGAGCTCTTCGGCCCCAAGGGCGCCTTCATCTCCGGATGGATGTACGTGCTGAATTGGATCATGACCGGCATTGCCGAGCTGATCGCCATCGGCCTGTACTTCCAGTATTTCTTCCCGAATGTTCCGGTAACCGTTTCCGCGTTCTGCGCGTTGCTGCTGCTGGTGGCCATCAACCTCTTCAGCGCCAAGGCTTTCGCAGAATTCGAGTTCTGGGCAGCTTGCATCAAGGTGACCGCGATCGTCCTGTTCCTGGCCGTGGGTACATACATGGTGGTGACCAACGCACAGGTGGGAGACCACACCGCGTCGGTGGCCAACCTCTTCATCGGCGATGAGAACGGCGAGGGCGGAATGTTCCCCCGTGGTTTCTTCGTCAGCATCCTGGTCCTGAACTCGGTGATCTTCGCCTATAACGCCATTGAACTGGTGGGCATTGCCGCCGGCGAGATGGAGAACCCGGAAAAGGAAGTTCCATCGGCAATCCGTGCGGTGGTCGTTCGCATCCTGGTCTTCTACGTAGGCAGCGTCTCCCTGCTGGCCATGGTGCTGCCATGGAACGAATACGAATCCGGGGTCAGCCCGTTTGTCACGGTCTTCGAGAAGATGGGCCTGGGCTGGGTTGGCAGCGCGATGAACCTGGTGGTGATTACCGCTGCGCTGTCCTCGTGCAACTCGGGCCTGTATTCCATCGGCCGCATCCTGCGCACCATGAGCGGCAATGGGCATGCTCCGCAGTGGCTCGCGAAGATGAACAAGCACTTTGTTCCCTCGACCGGCATTATCACCGTGGGCGTGGTCTATCTTGCCGGCGTCATCCTGAACATCTGGCTCGGAGATTCCTTCGCCTTCGACCTTGCCTTGAATACCGCATCCATCGGCGTGCTGTTCACCTGGGCCTCGATTTTCGGATGCCAGCTCATGCTGCGCAAGAAAAAGGGCTCTGTTTCCTCGCTGCCCATGCCCGGGTCGCCCATTACCGGTTGGGTCGGATTGATTTCCTTGCTGGTTATCACCGTCCTGATTTCTTTCGATACCTTGACCGGGGAAAACGGCGAGGTCTTCCCGGTGGGGCTGTACACGATCGCCACAATTCCGGTGTTCGCCTTGCTGTTGTGGGGCGGATGGCATTTTGCTCGCAAGCACGCCCGGCCGGGCATTGATTTCTAGGCCGCCAGCGATTATGCGCCAGCCGCTAAAGGGAGCAGTTCAACTGATGCGCCCCCTTGGCGGCTGGATGGCTCAGGACGTTCGGTTTTCATCGCGCTGCACCGCAGCGAGGATGCCGGTGTCCAAGGCATCGGGAATCGCGGTGCCGCGCAGCGAAGCGCCGGCGGTCTCCGGCATGAACTTGATGGCGATCGCACCAATCACGCACGCTGCCATCATGTAGATGGCCGGGAAGAGCAGGAAACCGGTGGCATTGATGGCCGCTTCATTGACCATCGCGGCGGTGCCGCCGAAGACCGCCGTAGCGATGTTGTAGGTAATCGCGAATCCTGCGAAGCGCACCTGCGAAGGGAACATCGCCGGGAACGTCGCGGTAATCGTGGCCAACTGCGGAATGTAGAGCAGACCCAGCACGGCGAAGCCGACAATGGCCCAGGCGAAGGACTTGCCCATCAGCCAGAACATCGGTACTGCCAAGACGAACAGGCCAATGACTGAGGCGTACCACATTGGCTTGCGTCCGACCTTGTCCGAAAGCGAGCCCGCAAATGGAATTACGGCCATCATGGCCACCTCGCCGATCAGGATGGTGGCCAGCGAAGCGTTGGGGTCCAGCCCCAACTGGGTTTCCAGGTACGTCGGCATGTAGCTGAGCAACGTGTAGTTCACGACGTTCAGCGCAATGACCAGTCCGGTCATGGTCAGCATGGGGCGCCAGTAGGTGAACACCAGTTCCTTGAGAGACCCGCCCTGCTGGGCTTCGCCGGATTCTTCCATCTCCTGGAAGACCGGCGTGTCCTCCAATCTGCTACGCAGGTACAGGCCGATCAGGCCCATGGGCAAAGCGAGGAAGAATGGGATGCGCCAGCCGTAAGCCATCATGGCCTCCTCGCTGAGCACCACCTGCAGGCCCAGCATCACGGCGGTGCCGAGGGCGAAACCGCCCAAAGTGCCGAATTCCAAGAAGGAACCGAAGAAGCCGCGTTTGCGATCCGGCGCATACTCGGCCATGAAGGTTGCCGCGCCGCCGTACTCGCCACCGGTGGAGAAGCCCTGGATCATGCGCAGCAGCACCAGCAGGATTGGCGCGGCGACGCCAATGGCTTCGAAGGTTGGCAGGATGCCGATGAGGAAGGTGGCCAGCGACATCATGATGATGGTCAAGGCCAGGATCTTCTTGCGCCCCAGCTTGTCGCCCAGCGGGCCCCAGACCAGGCCGCCAATCGGGCGGACCAGGAAGGAGAGGGCGAAGGTGGCCAAGGCCATGAAGGTGCCGCCCTCGGTGGGGAAGAAGTGGGCGGTGATGTAGGTGACGGCCACGGCATAGACACCGTAGTCGAACCACTCGGTCATGTTGCCCATGGCCGATGCCGCAGTGGCCTTGCGAACTTCTTGCCGGCCTTCTTGCGTGTTCATGTCCGGCCCGATGTCATGGTCCAGGTCGGGAGTGAAATTATGTGCATTCGAGTTGTCGTTTGGCTGGCTATGTTCCGGTTGCATTGCTGCTCCGTTGTTTTCAGCTTTCCGTCGACCGATCGCCCTAAGGCCAGATAGGAATTCATCGCCTTGGCCGCGGTCCACGATCCGGGAGTTCCCCGGAGTCGGTTAAATACCAGAGGCTATTCGAATCAATTTCTAAAATCAACCACTGACATGGAATTGATTGCCCGCAATTGCGGACAGAACGGGGGTTGGCCCGTGGCCCGGCCATGTGGTCTCGGCGGCCTTGAAATGCTCAATTGTGAAAATCCGGCGACCCGCGACTTTATTATTGAACGAATGGTCGGTAAGTTTAGGTGTTGAGGGTCACTAACCATTTTGGCATAAGGAGCACAGATGACCGAGGCATTTCTCGTAGGTGGAGCACGCACGCCGGTAGGCCGTTATGGAGGTGCGCTCAGTGCCGTGCGCCCCGATGACCTGGCAGCGCTGACTATTCGCCGAGTCATTGAAGACGCGGGCATCGATCCGGCCGACGTTGATGAAGTCATCTACGGAAACGCCAACGGCGCGGGCGAAGAGAACCGCAATGTTGCCCGCATGGCTGCGCTGCTGGCCGGCCTGCCCGTGACCGTCCCGGGCATCACGGTCAACCGCCTCTGCGCCTCGGGCATGAGCGCCATTACGATGGCCAGCCATATGATCAAGGCAGGAGCTGCGGACATCGTGATCGCCGGCGGCACCGAATCCATGTCGCGCGCCCCCTGGGTGATGGAAAAGCCATCCAAGGCCTTCGCCAAGCCAGGAGCAACCTTCGACACCTCCATCGGCTGGCGCTTCACCAACCCGCAATTCCTCTCCGGCCAGTACTCGCGCGATGGCAAAGCCACCTTCTCGATGCCGGAAACCGCCGAGGAAGTCGCCCGCGTCTACAACATCTCGCGTGAGGATTGCGACCAGTTCGCCGTCGAATCCCACGCCAAGGCCATTGCCGCCATCGAGGCCGGGCATTTCCGCGATGAAATCGTTCCGGTCACTGTCAAGGGACGCAAGGCAGAGAGCATCGTGGACACCGACGAGGGGCCACGGCCAGGGACCACCATGGATGTGCTTTCCGCCCTGCGCCCAGTAGTCAAGGGAGGAAGCGTCGTCACTGCTGGCAATGCGTCGACGCTGAACGACGGAGCGTCGGCAATCCTCGTGGTCTCCGAACGGGCCATCAAGAAGTACGGACTGGCGCCGCGCGCCCGAATCGTCGACGGGCAGGCCGCGGGCCTGGAACCAGAAATCATGGGCATGGGACCGGTCCCGGCGACCCGCAAGGTACTTGAACGCGCGGGACTGGGCATTGACCAGATCGGTGCCATGGAAATCAATGAAGCCTTCGCCAGCCAGTCCCTGGCCAGCATGCGCGAGCTGGGGGTCGATGCAGGAATCGTCAACCGCGACGGCGGCGCCATCTCGCTGGGCCATCCGCTGGGTTCCAGCGGTTCCCGCATTGTCATCACCCTGCTGGGGCGCATGGAACGGGAGCTGGCTTCCGAGCAGCGCAAGCTGGGCATTGCCACCATGTGCGTTGGCGTGGGCCAAGGCACCGCGATCTTGCTGGAAGGCGTCTAGAAGTGGGCGATTTGAACAGCGGGTTCACCACCCTCAAGCTGACGGAAACCGATGACCGCCTCTGGGTGCGCCTGCACCGCCCAGCGGTCCGCAATGCCATTGACCAGGCCATGGTCGACGAGCTGCACACCATCTGCGATTATCTGGAGAAGAATCCCAAGATCCTGATTATGGCTGGCACCCCCGCAGAGGCAGCGAGCGAAGCGAATCCCAAGGGGCGCAAGGGCATCTTCGCTTCCGGAGCCGATATTTCCCAGTTGCGCGAACGCCGCCGGGATGACGCGCTCGCCGGGATCAACTCGGGCATCTTCGACAGGATCGCCAAGTTGCCGATGCCGGTGGTTGCGGCATTGGACGGCTTCGCCCTGGGCGGGGGCGCCGAACTGGCCTACGCCGCGGACTTCCGCATCGGCACCCCCGAGCTGCGCATGGGCAACCCGGAAACGAATCTGGGCATCATGGCCGCCGCAGGCGCCACCTGGCGGCTGAAGGAACTGGTCGGCGAGCCGCTGGCCAAGGAAATCCTGCTGGCTGGCAAGGTGCTCACCGGCGAGCAATGCCTGGCCGCCAACCTGGTGACCGAACTGCATCCGGCTGCCGAGCTGGATACCGCCGCCGATGCCCTGGCAGATCGCATAGCAGCCCAGGATCCGCTGGCGGTGCGCATCACCAAGTCCGTCTTCCATGCTCCGCGCGAAGTCCATCCGGTGATCGATACCTTGGCCCAGGGCATGCTTTTCGAGTCCCAAGCCAAGTTCGACCGCATGCAAGCATTCCTAGATCGAAAGAAGAAGTAACCATGAGTGCACAAACCAGCTTCACCACCGGTGCGTTGCCGCAGCAGATGGGCGTGCTCGGCGGCGGACGCATGGGTGCAGGCATCGCCCACGCCTTCTTGACCAGCGGCAGCGCCGTTCTCGTTATTGAACGCGACGACGAGGCTGCGCAGGCGGCCTATGAGCGCGTGGCCGGATCCGTGGACAAGTCCATTGCCCGTGGCCAGATCAGCGAAAGCCGCGAAGAGCTTTTGGCCCGCTTCTCCACCAGCACCGACTACGAGCAGTTCGCCAGCGCGCAGCTGGTGGTTGAAGCCGTTCCGGAAATCTGGGATCTGAAGGTTTCTTCCCTGCAGGCCGTGGAGCAGGCGCTGAACGCCGAGGCGGTGCTCGCTTCGAACACCTCGTCGCTGTCGGTCAGCGGCTTGGCCAAGGAATTGCAGCGTCCCGCGAACTTCCTGGGCTTGCACTTCTTCAACCCGGTTCCCGCCTCCACCCTGATCGAGGTCGTGATCGGCAAGCAGACCGATAAGACCCTGGTGGACGCATCGCGCGGATGGGTTCAAGCACTGGGCAAGACCGCAGTGGTGGTCAATGACGCTCCCGGGTTCGCTTCTTCCCGCTTGGGCGTGGCTATCGCTCTGGAAGCCATGCGCATGGTCGAGGACGGCGTAGCCAGTGCCGAAGACATCGATAACGCGATGGTCCTGGGATACAAGCACCCTACCGGCCCGCTGAAGACCACCGACATTGTCGGTTTGGATGTGCGCCTGGGCATTGCCCAGTACCTGCACGAGACTCTGGGGGAGCGTTTCGCTCCGCCGCAGATCCTCAAGGACCTGGTGGCCCAGGGCAAGCTCGGACGCAAGACCGGCCAGGGCTTCTACAGCTGGTAAACGGCTGAAGCCAGTTGCGACGCCCGTAGCCCGGGCCCGGGGTCCCCGGAATGGCCGCCTAGGGGATCGGGCCCCGGCTGCGAGCGCGCAACACCACATCAAAGCGATTCGTGGCGCCCAGCTTTCGCACGGCTGAGGCCAGATAGCTTTTGACGGTGCTTTCGGCTAATCCCAGATGCGTCGCAATCAAGGCGTTGCGCTTGCCCAGCGCCAGATGGGAAATCACATCCAGCTCACGCGGCGAAAGGATCGAGGGGCCGTCGATTGCCTGCGGCGCCGGCCCCCGCCCTGGGCGCAGCATCGTGCTGGCCGTGCTGAGCCGTGCGGCGAGTTCCGGATCCTGCACCATCCGCGCAATATCGCGCAGCTCGGTGTAGAGCGCATGGAGACCTTCTTGGCTCAATGCCATGTCCGAGGAATGCGCGGCTTGCGGTTCGGAGGCACTGAGCACCGCCATGCGCCTCTGGGTCTCTTCATGGACCGATAGTTCCCAGGCGAGCCGGCGGGCCTCTGCTGCGGCCGCGGCCAGCATTCCATCGGTCAGCTGCCGGCGGTTTCGCAGTCCGGCATAGATCAGCGCACGCACCTGGTCATCAACCACGACCGGTACTGCCAGCAAGGCCAGTATTCCCTCGCCGCCAATTTCCCGGTCATAGCTGTGAATGATTTCCGGGGTCTCGTGGTACGAATCCGTGGCTGCCATTTGACGCCGCGATAGCGCCAAGCCGCCTAGGCCCTCACCGGGCTTGACCACCAGGCCACGCAGCGAACCAGTACGGGTTCCTGCGAAACAAGTCAGCTTCGTACCCGTGGACCGGGCGAAACCGCCAAAGGCAACTGGCAGGCCGGTGCGTGCCGCCAAAGTATTGAGCGTGCGGTCCAAAAGGGCTATTTCGTGCGAAGAATCAGTGGTCACCGGCTACCTCCTTTAGATGGTAGTGATCCGACTCACCATCAATTTAGGATACCTGCTAAAGGCAAGTGATCGGCATCACTTGCCTGGATTGAACTGACCGCTGACACGATGGAGTATCCGCCATGACCGCACTGCTGACCCGAGAAGACCCCGTTGGAATCGCCTCACCAGCCGCACCGGCCAAGCCGGGCCTGGCTGACCCCGCGGCACTGGGATTGGGCGCCTTTGCGCTGACAACCTTTGCGCTGAGCCTGTCCAACGCCGGGATCATTCCAGAAGCTGGCGCCGCCGTCCTGGCGATTGCCCTATTCTACGGTGGCTTGGTCCAGCTGATTGCTGGCGTCATCGAATTCGCAAGGGCAATGTCTTCGGCGCCACCGCGTTCACTTCCTATGGCGCGTTCTGGATGGCCTTCTGGTGGCTGGAAAACAACCCGGAGGTTGCGCAGGCGGCGGGACCGGCGGGCCTCGGTGCCTTCCTTCTGGGGTGGACCATTTTCACCGCCTACATGACGGTCGCCGCCCTGCGCACCAATGGCTTGCTGGTTGCCGTGTTCACCATGCTGACCGCTGCCTTCATCTGCCTGACTATCGGCGCCTTCACCGGCAGCACGCTGATACATGAACTCGGAGGCTGGTTGGGCCTGGTCACCGCGTTCCTGGCTTGGTACGGCTCCTTTGCCATAGTCACGAACGCCACCTGGGGACGCCAGGTCCTGCCTACCTGGGCGAAGTAGACGGCGGAAAGCTGGTCGCAGGCGCGCGCCCGCGGCGAATCATCGGGATCCGTCGCGGGCGCGCCCAGTTCAGGCTGTCCTCAGAAGAGGTAGCTCATCAGCGAGGAGAACAATTCATCGGGGTCATTGGGCAAGCCCTTGGAAGTGAACCAATCGCAAAGATTCACGCAATCACGGTGCAGGAAGTCCAAGCCGTTCGGGTTGCCGGCAAGATCTACGCACTGCGGAACATCGATTACTACCAGCCTTTCGCCGGAGACAAGAATGTTGTACGCGGAGAGGTCCCCGTGGGCGATGCCGAGCCCGGCAAATTTCTCCAGTGCGCCGGTGAGCTGGTCCCATAGCGATGGGAGGCGCGGTTCAAAGCGGGAGAGCTGCTGCAGGCGAGGCGCTGCCGCGTGCTGATCGTCTGGATCGGCAATGAACTCCATGAGGATTTCGGTGCCATCGATTTGCACCGGGTAGGGAACAGGTATGCCCGCCTCGTAGCAACGGAGCAAATAGTTCCATTCGGCGTTGGCCCACTGCAGGGCGGCGATCTGCTTGCCGTACGTGGAATTGTTGCGGATAGCGCGGTTATCACGCGAACGCCGTGCGGAGCGCCCGTCGCTATAGGACTGCGAGCGGCTGAACTGCATTTGCTCGCGCGAACGATAGCGCTTTGCTGCCAGAAGGCTGCTGCGATCTTCGGTGGCACGTTCCAGCAGGAAGACATCGCCTTCCTTGCCCGTTTTCAAGATGCCCAGCTCGGTGTCGATGGCTGCGGCCTCTTCGATGAGCCAGTGCGGATACGGTTTGGGTCCGCGCAAGCCCTTCTCGATAAATGGCCATGTCGAATAACGTTGGCCGTTTGCCGGATCACCGGTCTCGGAGTCGTTCCAGACCGGCTTGTGCTTGCTGAATTTCAGTTGTTGATCGGCCTCCGTGGAGGCAGCGGCGATCAGTGGCGAATTTGCGGCCTCGAGGCCAGCGGGAAAATGCATTGGAAGTAGTCCTTGGGAGAAGGGGGAAATGGCTTGTTCAGGCGGTAAGCAATCATCGTTACCCCTCCTTCAATAGACTGATTGACGTTTGCCAATGACTAGAACAATACAACAGCCGGTCAATGTGTTGCAATAGGCTTATGAGTCACAGCATTACCTATCGCAAGCAAGCCGGGGACCTGGACTGGAGCGGAGCCGTTAATGCGCGGCATATCTGCGGAGCCTTCTACCGCATGGGCAGGCATGAGTGGCTGACGGCTGAGGGCTGGCAGCAAATGCACGCTGCTGGCGTCAATAGGGTCATCGACCTGCGCAACCCGGACGAAATCCGCCGTCGCGAGCATGACCCAGCGGTGCCCGCGGCAAGCCTCGCAGGGATCGAGCTGGTGAACCTGCCGCTGGAATCGCCAGGCAATGAACGCTTCGAGTCGGTGGCGGTGCCGTACATGAATCACACCGGGATGTACCAGCTGGTGTGCGAGGAATTCGGCGACCACCTGCGGGCAGTGTTCGAGAGCCTCGCGACCGCGGATCAGGGCACGGTGGTCCACTGCTCGGCTGGACGCGACCGATCGGGATTGATAGCCACAATGCTGCTTCAGCTGGCTGGCTTGGATGGCCAGATCCTGCTCCATTTTGAACTCGCGGTCAGGGGGATCAATGAGTGGCATCGCATTTCCCCTCGCAAGCACCCGTACGAGAGCTACCGCAGTGAAGAGCAACTGCGGGAAATCATTCATGGCCGAGCTGGCGAACTGGAGAATTTCCTCAGGTGGCTCGGGTCCACGCGGAAGTATTTGCTGGACCAGGGAATGAGCGAGAACGCCGTGGAGCGCCTGCGCCAGCTGGCACGCTAAGAGCCAGGGGAGCGCTGGCGAAGCAGCGAGGCGCACAAGTGTCCTCGATCACCCCTTCCTGCTATGGTTAACGGTAATACTGACCGACCGTTCAGGAAGGAATTGCGTCAATGACGACAGAACAGATCACCGTAGTACCCAGCTACATCGCGGGGAACTGGCACAGCCCAGCGGCACAAGGCGGAACCGAGGTCCGCGACGCCAATACCGGCGAAGTGCTGGTCACCGTCACCAAGGACAACTTGGATGTTGCTGGCGCCGTGGCATACGGCCGACAGACCGGCCAGCGCGAACTAGCCAAGCTCTCCTTGCATGAGCGGGCGCTCAAGCTCAAGGAACTAGCGCTGTACCTCAATGAGCGGCGCAAGGACCTGTACGAAGTTTCCTTCAAGACCGGTGCCACCAAAATCGACTCGATGGTGGACATCGACGGTGGCATTGGCGTGCTGTTCACCTTCTCTTCCAAGGGCCGGCGCGAACTGCCCAATTCCAACGTGATCCTCGATGGCCCCACCGAGCCGCTGAGCAAGGACGGTTCCTTCATTGGCACCCACATCTACACCGCGATGGCCGGCGTAGTCGTCCAGGTCAATGCCTTCAACTTCCCTGTCTGGGGGATGCTCGAGAAGTTCGCACCGGCCTTCATCGCCGGTGTGCCGACAATCGTCAAGCCGGCAACCCCCACCGGGTACCTCACCGAAGCGGCTGTGCGCATGATGCTGGACTCGGGCATCCTTCCAGAGGGTTCCCTGCAGCTGCTTTCCGGCTCTGCTCGCGACATCATGGACCACCTGGACTACCGCGATATGTTCGCCTTCACCGGATCGGCATCCACCGCAAGCAAGCTCAAGTCGCACCGCAACGTTATCGACGGAGGCGTGCGCTTCGCGGCTGAAACCGATTCCCTGAATGCAGCCATCCTCGGCCCCGACGCTGTGGAAGGCACCCCGGAATTCGACGCTTTCGTCAAGGTTGTCGTCAATGAAATGACGTCGAAGGCCGGCCAGAAATGCACCGCCATCCGTCGCAACATCGTGCCTGCAGCACAGGTGGATGCGGTCATTTCGGCCGTTGGCAAGCGCATCGATGAACGGGTGGTCATCGGCGATCCTCGAGTTGAGGGCGTCACCATGGGTGCCCTGGCTTCGCTGGAACAGCTGGCCGATGTGCGCGGGGCCGTCGAGGACATGATCGCTGCCGGCGGCGAGCTGGCCTACGGCCGCCTGGATGCCCCTGCGGTACGTGTCGCTCCCGAAAAGGACGCCGTGGCAGAAGGCGGAGCCTTCATGTCCCCAGTGGTCCTTCGCTGGAACGACGCGCGCAACCCGATGGTGCACTCGCGCGAAGCCTTCGGCCCTGTCAGTTCCGTCATCGGCTACAGCAGCGTTGACGAGGCCGTGGAACTGGCTGCCATGGGCGCCGGCTCGCTGGTCGCAACCGTGTGCACCAATGACGCCGAAGCCATGCGCGCCCTGTCGTTGGGCATTGCCGCGCACCACGGGCGCGTGCACATCCTGAACCGCGAAACCGCACGATCCACCACCGGCCACGGCTCTCCGGTTCCGCATCTGGTCCATGGCGGTCCAGGCCGGGCCGGAGGCGGCGAAGAACTGGGCGGCATCCGTTCGGTCAAGCACCACATGCAGCGCACCGCGGTGCAGGGCTCACCCAACATGATCACCGCGCTGAGCGGCGTCTGGCACACCGGTGCCCAGCAGTCCCTTGCTGGCAGCCAGCAGTTTGGCGGTAAGCCGCAGAACGTCCACCCGTTCCGCAAGTCGCTGGCTGAGCTGAAGATCGGTGACGGTTTCGTCTCGGATCTGCGTGAAGTCAGCTTGGAGAAGATCACCGAATTCGCTCACGAAACCGGCGATACCTTCTATGCGCACACCGATCAGGCCGCCGCCGAAGCCAACCCGTTCTTCCCGGGAATCGTGGCCCACGGCTACTTGCTGGTTTCCTGGGCCGCGGGACTGTTCGTGGAGCCCGCTCCGGGACCCGTCTTGGCTAACTACGGCCTTGAATCACTGCGATTCATCACCCCTGTAGCTGCCGGCGACTCGATTCGCGTCACCCTGACGGCCAAGAAAATCACCCCGCGCGTCACCGACGAATACGGCGAGGTTGCTTGGGATGCGGTGCTGCACAACCAGAACGATGAACTGGTCGCCACCTACGACGTGCTGACCTTGGTTGAAAAGACCGACTCGACCTATGCCAACTGGAACGGCTAAGTCCGGCTGACCCCTTCGCGGGAAACAAGAAATGGCGTTGGGCCACGATGAGGAAATCGTGGTCCAACGCCATTTTCGCGAAGCCTAGGAAGCGCCGTTGCTTCCGTGCTGCTTGTTCAGCTTCGCCAAGGTAGCTTCCTTGGCGGCATCCAGTGCCAGCTCGGCCTCGGAGAGCTCTGCAATGCCTTGACCGGCCTGGCCGGCGGCTGGCAGGTTGCGCCATAGGAAGAAGCCGTACAAGGCTGCCAGGGCGATGAATACGAAGAGGCCCATCATGCCCAGCATCGGGGAGATCAGGAAGTACACGACCAGATCGGCGATGGCCGCCACGGCCAGCACCAGCCAGCCGGCACGCACGCCGCGGGCAACCATGACAAATGAGGCGAAGATGGCCGAATCGGCGAAGTACAGGACCCAGATTTCCGGGGTCGCGCTCATGAAGCCGCCATTGAACAGGAACGGGCCGAAGCGCAAGGCGACCAGCAGGATCAAGCCTACGAGCAGACCGATCGCGGACCACACTGTCACCGGGGTGCCAGTGACCATGCGGGTGAATTTGCCCTTGAGCTCGTAGCGGGAGAAGCGCCAGAGGCCGAAGATTGCAATCAGCAGCAGCGGAACGGCGTAGATCAGGCCCAGCAGGTCGAACTGCATCGAAGAAATGACCGGGCCTACGAAGACACCCAGGATCAGGGTCCACCAACCCAGGTCGTTGCGGTGCGCCAGCAGTGCGGCGGAGACGAAGACGAGCAGCATGCTCGCAGCCGAGAGCAAAATCTGGACAAAGGAACTACTGCTGTCGGCGGTAGCCATGAAAAGGGTTTCTAAGATGGAATCCACAGCGCTCTTCACTTGGTTGATCGAGAATGACAGGTGCTAAAGCACCCCTTCGATGCTAACGGTGATTTCTGTGAGGACGGCAAGATTACAAGGTTGGCTGCGCCACATTGCAGCGGACGCCCAGCTTGGTTAACGACGTCGGCTCCCGCCTGGAAGGCGGGAGCCGATACGGGGAGCCTGGCCTTGGAATCAGGCGCCGGCGGTATGCAGGCCGTTGAAGAGCAGCGAAACAGCCTGGTCCTCCAACTCGGGTCCGTCGATCGGCCCGTCAGTGCGGTACCAGTCCACCACTGAGTTGATCAAGCCGAAAAGCAGCCTGGCGGTGGCCCGAGGTTCCAAGTCAGCACGCAACTTGCCATCGGACTGCGCGGCAGTCACCAATTCTGCCAGCTGGCGGTCCATTGCGCGGCGGCGTTCCAGTGCCTGGCGCTCCAGATCAGTGTTGCCACGCAGGCGCAACAACAAGGTCACGTAGGAACGCTTGGCCAGCAGGATCCTGAAGGTTGCGCGCAGGAAGAATTCCAGACGCTCATCCGCGGTGCCCTCATGCGAGCGGACCTCGGCGATCACCGCCTCCAGGGGAATCAGCGCCTCATCCAACGCTAGGCGCAGCAGGTCCTCTTTCGACGGGACATGGTGGTAAATCGCGGATTTGCTGATACCCAGTCGGTCGGCGAGCTTGCCCATGGAGGTCGCGTCGTAGCCGTATTCGTTGAATGCCTCGACAGCAATGCGCAAAACGGTTTCTTGATCGTAACCAGGGCGGCCACGCTTGGCCGGACGGTTGGCAGTATCGGTAGTTTCCATGATTAGTTGATTATCCCATGTCCCGGCGGAGGCTAGTTAGCGCGCATGTCGTAGATGCGCTTGAGCTTGCCCATGGAGCGTTCCAGGGATTCCGGTTCGACAACGTCGATGGCGCAGGAAGAACCGACATGGATCTTGATCAGCTTGGCCAGTTCCTTGGCGCCGTTGGTGGCATCTTCGATGGACGCCTCGCCGCGGCGCTCCACCTTCACCGCCAGCTGGTCCATGCGATCCGGACGGGTCAGGATCAGCTGGAAGTGCGGCGACAGGGTCGGCACCTTCAGGATCAATTCCTCGATCTGGCTTGGGAACAGGTTCACGCCGCGCAGGATGATCATGTCATCGCTGCGTCCGGTGATGCGGCCCATGCGGCGGTGGCCCGGTCGGCTGGTGCCAGGCATCAGGCGGGTCAAATCGTGGGTGCGGTAGCGGATGATCGGCAGGGCCTGCTTGGTCAGCGAGGTGAAGACCAATTCACCGTGCTCGCCATCGGGCAGCACCTTGGTTTCGTCGAAGGCATCAATGATTTCCGGGCGGAAGTGGTCTTCCCAGATGTGGCTGCCATCCTTGCGTTCTCCGGATTCGCCGGCCACCCCGGGGCCCATGACCTCGGAGAGGCCGTAGATGTCGCAGGCGGTGATGTTGAACATCTCTTCCAGCTCGTGGCGCATCTCTTCGGTCCATGGTTCGGCACCGAGGACGGCCACCTTCAGCGAGGTGGACCGCGGATCAAGGCCCTTGCGCTGCATGGCATCGCCAATGGTCAACAGGTAGGTCGGCGTGCACAGGATCGCATCAGGCTCGAAGTCCTGGATCAGCGAGATCTGCTTGTCGGTCTGGCCTCCGGACATGGGGATGACCGTCGCTCCGAGGTGCTCGGCGGCGGCATGCGCACCCAGGCCGCCGGTGAACAGGCCGTAGCCGTAGGCGTTGTGGACCTTCCAGCCTGGCTTGACTCCGGCCAGGCGCAGGCAGCGGGCGCCGAGCTTGGCCCAGTCCTCCAGGTCCTTCTTGGTGTAGCCAACCACGGTGGGCTGGCCAGTGGTACCCGAGGAGGCATGGATGCGGGCGACTTCATGCTGCGGGACGGCGAACATGCCGAAAGGGTAGTTCTTGCGCAGATCTTCCTTGTCGGTGAAGGGGAACTTGGCGAGGTCGCTCAGTTCCTTCAGGTCATCAGGGTGCACGCCAGCGGCATCGTACTTTGCCTTGTAGTACGGCACGTTGTTGTAGGCATGGTGCAGAGTTTCCTTCAAGCGGGTCAGCTGGATCGCTTCGATCTGCTCACGGCTCATGGTTTCTTCTGGATCAAGCGGATTCGGAAGGCTGTCGCGGTCGGTGTTCTGGGACATGCTGAAACTTTCGTGTCGAGTGGGCAGGGTGCTTAGCGGTTCTTCGGTTTCGGGACGGTGCGCGATCGTCCGCGGAACTCTGCGACGGTTTCAATTGAGCCGTCGGCCGCTGGCTGGGTCACCTTGATGTCGTAGATCCCGCTGCGGCCTTGCTGCGAGACACGGTTGCCGGTGGCAGTCAGCACTCGTCCGGGAATGGCTGGCTTGAGGAAGTTGACGTCGGCGCCGGAGGCTACCGTGATGGTCTCGTCGGAGCCTGCCTGCGGATTGCAGCTCAGTGCGAACGCAGTGTCGGCCAGAGCGAAGATCATTCCGCCGTGGCCAATGCCGAAGCCGTTGAGCATTTCCTGCCGGAGCGCCATGGTGATGACTGCGTGGCCGTCGGAGACCTCGACGACTTCGATTCCCATCCACTGGGTGGCGTAGTCATTGCGGAGAATGGCGTGCGGGACCGAATTCTCTAGCTGTGTTTCGCTCATCATCTTCCTTCGCCGAATTATTTACCGAACGATCATTAGGTAATAACATTATGTGAGCTAAGTCAAGTTATGCGGCCGTATCGGCGGTACTGTTTCAGCGATGAAGCGCAGCGGATTCAGGCGGTGAAAATTCGTTGATGGACGTCAAGGATGAAAGGTTCCTTGATCCGGTTGTAGTCCATGACCAGGCCGTTCTCGCCGTCGCTTGCAGCCAATGCGCGGGCGGCTTCCCGCTTTACCGCGGCGTATGCCAAACGGTCGGCTTCATGGTGTTTCAGATGCTCGCGGAAAATCACGAGCCGCAGATACTCGGGGCTTCCTGCGCTGAAGACATGGATATTGGCCTCGGGGAGCCGCGAACCGGCAGCGGGCTTGAGCATGCGGTGGCCATACCAGCCAGGTTCACGATGCCAAAGAAGCATGCCGCTGGATTCCAGCGCCGGAACGTAGGACGCTTCCTGATCCGCGTCGGGGACCAGCAAGACGATGTCGATGATCGGCTTGGCGGGCAGGTCCGGAACGGATGTCGAGCCGGTGTGTTCAATGGCCAACGCGGTGGCCCCCAGGACACTGGCGATTCGATGGTGCAGGCGGTGGAAGTCCCTGGCCCATTGCTTCGATGGCTCGGCAATCTCTATGAGGCCGCGCATCAGCTCTCCACCCACGGCCTCGTATTCCGGATCTTCATCTGGCTGGTCGGTGAGCAGCGGGTAGAAGGGCAAGGTGCACAGGTACCGCCCGGCATCCGGCCAGCGCGGGTCGGCAGAAGACTGCGAAACAACGCAACCCAGCGAGCGGTAAAACCCCACCGCATCCTCTGAAGTGGTGGCCCAAACGTTCTTCTCATGGCAGTCGCGCAGCTCAGCGAGCAGCCTCGAGCCCAGCCCCCGGCCCTGGTGGGATGTTTCCACGGCCAGGTATTCAACGCACACCGCGTATTTGCCGCTGTGCCGGTAGGCGGCCAGTGCCGCAATATCGCCCGCGGCAGTGGCGATGGAAAGCACCTCAAGGCCTTCGCATTCATCGAGCAGCGCTTCGAGCGCCTGCTCGTTGGCAGGTTCGGCGGCCAGCACCAGCAAGCGGCGAATCGCAGGGTCATTGCGGTAGTCGCTGATCTTGATGTGGTGCATGGCCGCCGTTCCTTTGCTACTTAGATTTCGTCGGTGCATCCCAGGGCGTCCAAGGCGAAGGCGTAGTCCCACGCGCGGGCCTTCCAGGACTCGTAACGTCCCGAAGCGCCGCCGTGACCGCCATCCATTTCGGTCTTCAGCACAATCGGGGCCTGTCCGGTACCGACTTCCCGCAGCTTGGCCACCCATTTGGCTGGCTCCACATACAGTACACGGGTGTCATTGAGCGAGGTGACCGCCGCGATCTTCGGGTAATCCTGTGCTGTGACGTTTTCGTAGGGAGTGTAGGACTTCATGTAGTCGTAGACCTCCTTGCTCTCGATCGGGTTGCCCCATTCTTCCCATTCCAGTGCCGAGAGCGGAAGCTCTGGATCCAGGATGGAGGTCAAGGCATCGACGAACGGCACCTGGGCGATGATCGCGGTATACAGCTGCGGAGCCATGTTCGCGACAGCGCCCATCAGCAGTCCGCCGGCCGAACCGCCCAGGGCGGCGATGCGCTGCGGATCGGCCCACCCGGAATCGAGCAGGTACTGTGTGGAATCAATGAAGTCGGTGAAGGTGTTCTTCTTGTGCAGCTTCTTGCCCTGCAGGTACCAGTTGCGGCCCAGCTCGCCGCCGCCGCGCACGTGGGCAATGACAAAGACCACTCCGCGATCCAGCACGCTCAAGCGAGGGATGCCGAAACCAGGATCCATGGAGGCCTCGTAGGAACCGTAGCCGTAGATCAACACCGGCTGGGGAACCGAGGTATCCAGGTCGGCACGGCGCATGATGGTCAAGGGGATCTTGGCGCCATCGGCCGCGGTGGCCCACTCGCGGGTGGACAGGTACTTGGCAGGATCGAAGTTGTTCACCGGGGTCTGCTTGCGCAGCACCAGCGACTGGTTCTGGAGCCACAGGTCGTATACGCGGGCCGGGGTGAAGTCTGCGGTGTAGCCGATGCGGATCAACGGAGCATCCAGCTCGGCAAAGGTCGCCGAGGCAGTGAACAGCTCATCATCGAAATCCGGTTCAATGGCCGGCTGCTGGGCTTTGGTGCCCAATCCGTCCAAGGCGATCAGCTGCACGCGCTCGCAGGTATCTCGGCGCACCGAGAGCACCACGTGCGAACCGGTCAGCGCGGTGCCTTCGATCTTGACCGTGTCCTCGTGGGCCACCACGGTCTGCCAGTGCGCCGGGTCGGCGTTTTCGCCCAGCTGGTCCAGGGATGCCAGCGACACCATGTTGTTCGGTGCCTGGTGGTCGTGGGTGATCAAGGCCTGGCCGGCGCCCGGCATCAGGTCGATTCCGTGCAGCAGGCGCAAGGAGCGCGGCACCAGCAAGGTCACGGCAGCCGAAGGATCGGCCAGATCCAGCATGCTGGTTTCGGCGTATTCGGAGTTGCCGCTGGAGATCATCAGGGTGTTGCGGTCCGGGCTCAGATCGAAGCCGAGCCACATGCCAGGATCATTTTCCTCGAAAATGATCTTGTCCTGCGTTGGGAGGGTCCCCAGCAGGTGAGCACGAATCTGGTGTGGCCGCCAGGTTTCGTCAACCACCGTGTAGAAGACAGTTGAAGAATCGGGGGAGAAGGCCAGGCCGTAGAACACTCCTTCAATGGTGTCGCTCAGCAGCAGGCCGGTGTCCAGGTCCTTGATGAAAAGGGTGAATCGCTCATCGCCCGCATTATCGACACAGTAGGCAAGCAAGTTGCCTGCTTCATTCAACGCCATGCCGCCGAGCGAGAAGAACGGCTGCCCTTCGGCTAAGGCGTTGCCATCAAGCAGCACCTCTTCGGCAGGCAATGCAGTTTCCGCGTCGATGACCGGGGGAGTCCAGTCGGCAACAAGGTCCCCGGTGTCCGATGCCTTGACGCGGCACTGGATGGTGTAGGGCTTGCCTTCGGCCGAACGGGTGAAGTACCACCAGCCGCGGCGGCGCACTGGAACCGACAAGTCGGTTTCAACGGTGCGTGCCTTGATCTCGCTGAACAAGGCATCGCGCAGCGGCTGCTGGCTAGCGGTAATGGTGTCGGTGTACTCGTTTTCTGCGGTCAGATGCGCGATGACATCCGGGTTGGCTTTCTCCCGCAGCCACTCGTAGTTGTCGATGAAGTCATCGCCGTGGAAGCTGCGGGTGGTGGGCAGCTTTGCGGCACGCGGTGCATTGGCGGTCAACGATTCTGGAGTCATACCCCTATTCAATCCCACTACCGTGCTATGCGGGTGCAGCTATGCTCAGCGCGGACAGAACAGCGGTTTCAAACCGATAACGATGCAAGTGCAGGCGAGTCGCGGGGTACCGGCTAGGCTTTATAAGTCCTAGGCTTGCAGGCAGAACGTATCATCTGCAACTTGGGCCATTCGCCCTTCAGTACGAGAAAGCGATACATCAGTGGAAAAGAAAAGAACAGCTGCCCCCACAGGGCGCCTGGCCCGATGGATAGCCGCGGCTGCCATCGGTTTGATGGCCCTGGTCGTCGGGGCACCCTCGGCCGTGGCCCAAGGCAGTGAAAGCGTCGAGGGCCAGACCTACGTCATCGGCACGGATACGACTTTCGCGCCCTTCGAGTTCCGCCAGAACGGCGAACTGACCGGTATCGACATGGATCTTTTGCGCGCCATTGCCGAAGACCAGGGTTTTGAAGTCGAGATCAGGTCCCTGGGCTTCAACGCCGCTTTGGCCGCCCTTTCCTCCAACCAGGTGGATGGCGTGATCGCCGGCATGTCGATTACCGACGAGCGCAAGGAGATCTACGACTTCTCCGAGCCGTACTTCGAGTCCGGCGTGCAGATGGCTGTCGCTGCCGGCAATGACGAGATCACCGGTTACGAGGACTTGGAAGGCAAGACCGTTGTCGCCAAGACCGGCGCCGAGGGCGAAAGCTATGCAAAGTCCATCGCCGAGGAATACGGCTTCGAGGTCAAGTCCTTGGACCAGTCGGCCACCATGTACGAATCGGTCAAGGCCGGTTCTGCAGTTGCCGTCTTCGACGACTACCCGGTGCTGGCCTACGGCATTGCCCAGGGCAATGGCCTGAAGACCGTCACCGACAAGGTCCCGGGCGGTTCCTATGGCTTCGCCGTGAACAAGGGCGAGAACACCGCGCTGCTGGCAGCGTTCAACGACGGCTTGGCCGAGCTGAAGGCCAACGGCGAGTACCAGCAGATTCTGGACTCCTACCTTGCCGACCCGACCGCAGCGGCGCCAAGCAACTTCTTCGACCTGCTGGTCAAGTCCATTCCCGCATTGATGACCGGTCTGTGGCACACCCTGCTGGTGACCGCGATTTCCTTCGCCATTGCCATGGCATTGGGCCTGGTCTTCGGCTTCATGAAGATCTCCGGGAACATCGTGCTGCGCGGCATCGCCACGACCTTCGTGAACATCTTCCGCGGCACCCCGTTGCTGCTCTGGGCCTTCATGTTCTACTTCGGCCTGCCGCAGCTGACCGGCTGGGAGATCAGCGTCTGGACCGCAGGCGTGCTGACGCTGTCGCTGAACGCCGGTGCCTATGTCGCCGAAATCGTTCGCGGCGGTATCCAGTCGGTGGATCCAGGGCAACTTGAAGCATCCCGTTCGCTGGGCCTGGGCTATGGCAAGTCGATGCAGAAGGTCGTGATCCCGCAGGCTTTCAAGATGATGACCCCGTCGCTGATCAACCAGTTGATCATCAGCCTGAAGGACTCCTCGTTGCTGCTGGCTATCGGCTTCACCGAGCTGCTCTACCAGGGCCAGCAGATCTACGCGGCGAACTTCCGTGTCACTGAGACCCTGCTGATCGTGGGCATTATCTACTTCATTGCCATTATGGCGCTGACCAAATTGGCAAATTATGCCGATCGGAGGTTCAACAAGTGAGCACCGTAACTGAGCAAAGCTCCAACGTGAAGATCCAGGTCAAGGACTTGCACAAGTCCTTTGGCTCCAACAATGTCCTCAAGGGCATCGACATGGATGTCCGCGAAGGCGAAGTGGTGTGCGTGATCGGCCCTTCGGGGTCCGGCAAGTCCACCTTGCTGCGTTGCCTGAACAAGCTTGAGGACATTACCTCGGGCAAGGTGGTTGTCGATGGCTTTGATGTCACCGACCCCAAGGTGGACATCAATGAGGTGCGCCGCCATGTAGGCATGGTGTTCCAGCACTTCAACCTGTTCCCGCATATGAGCGTGGCAGAGAACATCATGCTGGCGCCGGTCGAGCTCAAGAAGATGAGCAAGGCGGAAGGCCGGGAGCGCGCACTTGAGCTGCTGGAACGCGTGGGCTTGCGCGAGAAGGCCAACGCCCGTCCGGCCTCGCTCTCTGGCGGCCAGAAGCAGCGTGTGGCCATCGCCCGCGCGCTTGCCATGGCCCCGGGCATCATGCTCTTCGATGAGGCTACCAGCGCTCTTGACCCGGAGATGGTCGGAGAAGTGCTGCAGGTTATCAAGGAGCTGGCCGACACCGGAATGACCATGGTTCTGGTGACCCACGAGATGGGCTTTGCACGCGAAGTCGCTGACCGCGTGGTCTTCATGGCTGATGGTGTTGTCTGCGAGCAGGGTGCGCCCGAACAGCTGTTCGGCAACCCGCAGCAGGCGCGTACCCAGGACTTCTTGTCCAAGGTTCTCTGAGCCGTACCGCCAAGCCAGCGGAAAACCGTGCTGTCCACGACCAGATGAAACTGGTTGCGGGCAGCACGGTTTTTTCGTGACGAAGCTTACGGGACAAAAACCTTCATATGCTTGAAGGTTCAACTTATTCCCTTGTAGAGTTGGAGCAGTAGCCACACGGGATCTTCCCGTGCCCCAATCCCTAGGAGTTAAAATATGTCCGCTCTGGAAAACAACCCGGGTCTGCAGACCGCTGCGCGTACCCTGCTTCGCTTGGCCTTCGGCTTCCTCTTCCTGGCTCATGGCTGGCAGAAGTACTTCCAGTTCACCATCGAGGGCACCACTGCGGCCTTTGGTCAAATGGGCGTTCCTGCTGCCGGCTTGATTGCTCCAGTGGCGGCAACCCTGGAGATCGCCGGCGGCGCCGCGATCATCCTTGGCCTGCTGACCCGCGTCTTCGCTGGCCTGCTGGGCCTGCAGATGATTGCCGCCCTGTTCATGGTTCATGCCTCAGGTGGCGTGTTCGTGGAAAATGGCGGCTTCGAGCTTGTCCTGGCACTGGCTGCCGGCGCGCTGGCACTGCTCTTGACTGGCCCAGGCCGCATCTCGCTTGATGCGCTGATATTCAAGGGCAAGAACTCGGAAAGGGCGCTGGCTAACGCCTAATCCCCAGCTTCAAGGAAACCCCGGGAATTCTTTCCCGGGGTTTTGTTGTGCCTGGAGGGGGTTGGTGTTGACGTGATCGAGCGCACTCTGACATACTGAACGAACGGTCAGTATGTAATTTGTTTTCGATGAGGTGAACCCATGGCCCCGACCACACCGCAGGAGCCGGGACTGAGTGCCGTCCCGAGCTACGAAGAAGAGCAGTCCCAAGCGCGTTTCGACGCCTTGATCGATCAGGACTCCCGCGTCGAGCCACGCGACTGGATGCCTGAGAAGTACCGCAAGACCCTCAGCCGCCAGATCTCCCAGCACGCGCACTCCGAAATCATCGGCATGCAGCCTGAGGCCAACTGGATCACCCGCGCTCCCTCGCTGAAGCGCAAGTCCATTCTGATGGCCAAGGTGCAGGATGAAGCCGGGCACGGGCTCTACCTCTACTCGGCTGCCGAGACCCTGGGCACCACCCGCGACGAGTACAACGAGCAGCTGCTCTCCGGCAAGGCCAAGTACTCCTCGATCTTCAACTACCCTGCACGCACCTGGGCGGATATGGGTGCTATCGGCTGGCTGGTCGATGGTGCGGCCATCGCCAACCAGGTTCCGCTGTGCCGCGCCTCCTACGGCCCTTACGGCCGTGCGATGGTGCGCGTGTGCAAGGAAGAATCCTTCCACCAGCGCCAGGGCTTCGAAATCCTGCTCTCGCTCTCCCGCGGCACCGAGGCGCAGAAGAAGATGGCCCAGGACGCCATCAACCGCTTCTACGAGCCCTCGCTGATGATGTTCGGTCCGCCAGATGACCAGTCGCCGAACTCCCAGCAGTCCATGGCCTGGAAGATCAAGCGTTTCTCCAATGACGAACTGCGCCAGCGCTTCGTTGGCATGATCGCCGAGCAGGTCAAGGTCCTGGGCCTGACCCTGCCGGATCCCCAGCTGCACTTCGATGAAGAAAAGAAGCAGTGGATCCACAAGGATTTGAACTGGGATGAATTCATGGCAGTGATCAAGGGCAATGGCCCGGCCAACGCGCAGCGGCTGGAACGCCGCCGTGAAGCGCACCGCGAAGGTGCCTGGGTCCGAGAAGCCGCCGCAGCATACGCAGCAAAACAAGCACGAAGTGAGGTCGCCTAGCATGAGCCAACAGAGCAATTGGCCCCTGTGGGAAGTATTCGTCCGTTCGTCCCGAGGACTCTCGCACGTCCACGCCGGATCCCTGCATGCACCGGATCAGCAGATGGCACTGCGCAACGCCCGCGATCTGTACACCCGCCGCAATGAAGGCGTCTCGCTATGGGTCGTAAAGTCCTCGGACATCATCAGCTCCGACCCCGGTGAAAAGGATTCCTTCTTCGAATCCCCGCAGGGCAAGGACTACCGCCACGCGACCTATTACAAGGCCAGCGAGGGAGTGAAGCACCTGTGAAGCACGAAGAACTCGACGAAGCGCTCGATAGCTTCGGCGACGCGCTGGCCTCGGCCACCCGCGTCACCCCGGGCAATGCCCTCCGTCCGGAGGACATCGCCGTGGACGGCGTCAAGCCAAGCGAAGAGGTTGCGCGCTACGCGCTGACCCTGGGCGACGATGCCCTGATCCTGGCGCAGCGCATGTCGCACTGGATTTCCCGGGCTCCGGAACTGGAAGAAGATGTTGCCCTGGGCAATATCGCCCTGGATATCCTGGGCCACGCCCGCTCGTTCCTGACCTACGCCGGACTGGCCTGGGACAAGACCGAAGACGAATTGGCCTACTGGCGCGAGGAAGAAGAATTCACTTCGCTGTGGATTGTCGAACAGCCTAACGGCCACTTCGGCGTGACCATCATCCGCCAGCTGATCGTTTCGATCTTCCAGAACCTGCTCTACAAGCAGCTGGCGCAGTCAAAGGACGAAACCCTGGCCGCCATCTCGGCCAAGGCAGTCAAGGAAGTCGACTACCACCGCGACCACGCCATCCAGTGGACCATCCGCCTGGGCATGGGGACCGAGGAATCAGCGTCCAGGATGCGCCATGCCCTGGAAATCCTCTGGCCGTACGTCGATGAGATGTTCCGCGATGAGGAAGTCCACCAGGACCTTGCGGGCATCGCCGTGCTGCCCTCCACCCTGCGCGGTGCATGGGATGAAGAAATCACTGCGGTACTGGCCGACGCCGGACTGGAGATTCCTGCAACCGGACAGGCCATGGCCTACGGACGCCGCGGCGAGCATTCGGAGCACCTGGGCTACCTGCTGGCAGAGATGCAAGTTCTCGCCCGCAAGCATCCCGGTGCCAGCTGGTAACTACGCAACATTTTTGCCCGAAAAGGGGGAAGCAGTCTTGAGCAAGACGATCGCTGGCGCCAAGGACCTGTTCGCTATCGCCTCCCAGGTGACCGACCCGGAAATTCCGGTGCTATCCATCGCGGACCTGGGAATCCTGCGCGAGGTGGACATGGCCGAGGACGGAACCGTGCAGGTAGTCATCACCCCGACCTATTCAGGTTGCCCGGCGATGGATGCCATCAATGGCGACCTGTACACCGCTTTTGCAGACGCCGGATATGAAAAGGTGGACGTCAAGCTGGTGCTGAGCCCGGCGTGGTCAACGGACTGGATGACCGCGGAAGGCAAGGCCAAGCTCGAAGAGTACGGGATTGCCCCACCGACCGGCCAGGGCCACGCAGGCCGCGTCACCCTGGGCATGAGCGTGAAATGCCCGCGGTGCCACTCGCTGAACACCCGGGAGTTGGCCCGCTTCGCCTCGACTTCCTGCAAGGCGCTCTACACCTGCAAAGACTGCTTGGAACCCTTCGACTACTTCAAGGTGCTCTCATGACCGAACAAACCACTCCCACCCGACGCCGGGCATCCTTCCATCGGCTCACCGTCTCGAATGTGCGCCGGTTGACCAAGGACTCAATTGAAGTCAGCTTCGCCATCCCTGGCGACTTGAGCGAGGAATACGACTACGTCGCAGGCCAGTACGTGGCGTTGCGCAAGGAAATCCCCAACGCCGAAGGCGAGCTGGTCGAATTGCGCCGTTCGTACTCGATCTGCGCCGCCCCGACGGGCGACGAGATCAAGGTGGCGATCAAGCGCGACCTGGGCGGCCTGTTCTCCACCTGGGCCAACGAGTCCCTGGCCGCAGGGGACCAGATTGATGTGATGAGCCCTGCCGGCGCTTTCATTTCCAAGCACAAGCTCACCCAGATCAATAACCCGTCGACCATCGACACTAAAGCGCAGGACCGTTTCGTGGCCGTCGCCGCCGGCTCGGGCATTACCCCGGTGCTGGCCATTGCCCGCACGATCCTCGAAGCCAATGACCACACCCGCTTCGACTTGATCTACGCGAACAAGGCCGCCATGGACGTCATGTTCCTGGAGGAACTGGCCGACCTGAAGGACCGCTACACATCCCGGCTGGCACTGCACCACGTGCTCAGCCGCGAACAGCGCATTTCCCCGTTGCTTTCGGGCCGCATCGACGCCGAGAAGCTCACCACGCTGCTGACCAGCGTGGTCCAGGCACCGAATGTTGACGAGTGGTTCCTCTGCGGCCCATTCGAGCTCGTCCAGTTGGTCCGCGACCAGCTGGCCAGCTTGGACGTTCCCGCCGAGAAGGTCCGTTTCGAGCTATTCACCACCGGCGAGCCGACGAAGCCGCAAGGGCATATCGGCCGTCCCGTGGTGGCGGACGAGAATGAGGAAAGCTACGAGATCAGCTTCAACCTCGACGGCCTGAAGGGCGAGGTCAAGTCGCCGGTGCGTGCCAACGAAACCGTGCTGAACGCTGCCTTGCGCGTGCGTCCGGATGTGCCGTTCGCTTGCGCTGGCGGCGTGTGCGGCACCTGCCGTGCCAAGGTCACCTGCGGTACGGTCACCATGGCCGAGAACTACGCGCTGGAACCCGACGAAGTCGAAGCCGGCTACGTACTGACCTGCCAGTCGCACCCAACCAGCGAAAAGCTGAGCGTCGACTTCGACGCCTAGAAAGGCCAGGACGAATCCATGATCGAACTGACGATTGAAGATTCCATCGCGCGGGTGGTGCTCAACGCTCCGCAGAAAATGAACTCGCTGGATGAAGCGGCCTTGGCACAGCTCTCGGAAGCCTATGACAAAGCGGCCGCCGCAGTGGCTGCGGGCACCGTGCGCGCGCTGGTACTGACCGGCGAGGGACGCGGATTCTGCGCAGGTCGCGACATCTCCGGGGTAGATCCCGCGGACGATGACGTGATCGGCTATCTTGACGGCAAGGTCCAGCCGCTGCTGGAAAAGATGTCCAGCTTCCCTGCGCCAACCTTCGCGCTGGTGCAGGGTGCCTGCCTGGGCGTGGGTTTGGGGCTGGCGATCGCTACCGACGTAGTCTACGTCGCGGAAAACGCCAAGATTGGTTCCCCGTTTGCGAACCTTGGCGCGACCCTCGACTCCGGCGGGCACTGGCTGTTCACCGAGCGTCTCGGGGCACACCGCACGCTGGATCTGATTTACACCGCCGAACTGATCTCCGGTGCTGAAGCGGTGCGTTCGGGGCTTTTCTCCCGGGCATTCCCAGCAGAGGAACTGGCAGAGCGCAGCGAAGAAATCATTGCCAAGGTAGCCCAGGGTGCAACTCAGGCATTCGTCGCTTCCAAGCAGCTGGTCAAGGAAATCCGTGACCAGCGTGCGGGGCTGTGGGAATCGATGCGTACCGAGAACCGGGCGCAGGCAGCCCTGTGCGACACCGCTGACTACGCCGAAGGTTTCAAGTCCTTCCAGGAGAAGCGCAAGCCGGTGTTCACCGGCCAGAAGTAGTTTCGCAGCAGACACGAGAAGAGCACCTGGAAATGGTATCCAGGTGCTCTTCTCGTATCTTCTGGTGAACTGCTGCCTATCGGGTGTCGGTGTCTTCGAAGATCAGCAGGGTCTGCGTATCCAGGACCGTTGGCAAAGACTGCAATTGCTCGAAGACCACGCGGCGCAAATCCAGATTGTCCTTGGCTCGCACCAGCAGGATCACATCGAAATTGCCTCCGACCAAGCCCACATGATGCACCTCGGGAATGGACGCCAAGTGATCGCGCAGTTCGCGCCAGGAATGCTGGCGGAGTTTCAAGGTCACGTAGGCGCTGGCCTTGAGTCCTGCCTTCACCGGATCAATCACCGCCGTATAACGAGTGATCACCCCGGCATCTTGGAGCTTTGCGATACGGGAATAGGCGTGGGCACGCGATACATGCACCTTTTGTGCCACGGTGGTGACCGACTGGCGCCCGTCGCTGGTTAGCTCAGCGAGGATCGCATGGTCGACATCATCGAGTTTTAACTCCGCTTCCGCGGCCATTGGTACTCCTTGTTGACGTGTCGGACGTCTCTGTTCCAAACACAATCTATCGAAACTTTTCGTCTACGAGTATAAGGATACCAATCGCAACTTTCCACGATTCCACGCCGGACTGGATACAGAATGCCACGCATACCCATAATTGATTGCAAATGATGTTTAGGTGAAGTGAGTCACAAGCAGTTGTGCTCATGGACCGAGCCAGAACCACGAAAGGTGGGAGAACATGAGCACTGAAGCGCATGCAGATCGCATCTCTGATGTCAGCAAGAAATTCGGGATTACCCCCGAAGACTACATGCTGCCAGCACGCCACATGATCAACCTGTTGAACCCGGACGGAACCCTGCGCCCAGAGGACCAACAGGGTACTGAACCTGGCCACGAGTACCCGCTGCCAAGCCCGGCCCGGCTGCTGGAAGCCTATGCGGCTCTGGTCACCGGCCGCCGCGTCAACGACCAGAACTCCGCACTGGTCCGCCAGGGCCGCATGGCTGTCTACCCCTCCAGCCACGGGCAGGAAGCCTGCCAAATCGCAGCAGCCCTGTGCCTGGGCGAGAACGACTGGCTTTTCCCAACCTACCGCGACACGGTAGCGGTGCTGACCAAGGGCGTAGCCCCGATGGAAGTCATGACCAGCTTCCGCGGCGAATGGCACTGCGGCTATGACCCGAAGGCGTATAACTGCGCACCGATGTCCACCCCGCTCACGACCCAGCTGCTGCACGCAGTGGGTGTCGCCCACGCTGCCAAGCTGCGCGGCGAAGACACCGTAGTGGTGGCCATGTGCGGCGATGGCGCCACCAGCGAGGGCGACTTCCACGAAGCGCTGAACTTCGCCGCGGTCTTCAACCTTCCGGTGATCTTCTTCGTGCAGAACAACAAGTACGCCATCTCGGTTCCGCTCTCGCAGCAAAGTGCCGCCCCGTCCCTGGCCCACAAGGCTGTTGGCTACGGCATGGCCGGCGAGCGCGTGGATGGCAATGACCTGATGGCCTTGATGGCAATCATGACCCGTGCGGTGCGCATGGCCCGCGAAGGCAACGGCCCGCTGCTGATCGAGGCCCACACCTACCGCATGCAGGCGCACACCAACGCAGATGACGACAAGCGCTACCGCGAGGACTCCGAGGTCCAGGAATGGATCGCCAAGGATCCGGTGACCCGCATGAAGGCGTACCTGGACGATGCCGGGCTCTTGACCGATAGCACCGTCGCCAAGATCACCGCAGACGCCGAGTCGGTCGCCAAGACCTTGCGTGATGGCATGAACCAGGAAGCCAACACCGATCCACGTGAGCTGTTCGAGCACGTGTACTCGGCCAAGACCCCGCAGCTGGCTGAACAGCAAGCCATGCTCGTCGACGAACTAGACCGTGAGGAGGCCTAGGATGACTGCCACTACTTCGCGCTTGAACCCGAACGTCAGCGCCGCCACCGCACGAGCCGCAGCCAAGGCCGCCAATGAGCACCAGCCGGTGACCTTCGGCAAGGCGCTGAATACCGCCCTGGCTGATTCGCTGGTTGCAGACAACTCGGTAGTGATCTTCGGCGAGGATGTGGGAACCCTTGGCGGCGTTTTCCGCATCACCGACGGGCTGACCGCACGCTTTGGTTCCGAACGCTGCTTTGACACCCCGCTGGCCGAATCCGGCATTGTCGGCATGGCCGTGGGCATGGCCATCAACGGCATGCGCCCGGTTATCGAGATGCAGTTCGATGCATTCGCCTACCCGGCGTTCGAGCAGATCGCTTCGCATGTCGCCAAAATGCGCAACCGAACCCAGGACAAGCTGAACCTGCCGATGGTCATCCGCATTCCGTACGCCGGCGGCGTGGGCGGCGTGGAGCACCACTGCGATTCCTCGGAAGCCTACTATGCCCACACTCCAGGGCTGAAGGTCTTCACGCCCTCGTGCGTAGAGGATGCCTACCTGATGCTGCGCGAAGCCATCGATTCGGATGATCCGGTGGTCTTCTTCGAGCCGAAGAAGCTGTACTGGTCCAAGGAGCAGGTGGACTTGGCGCAGCTGGCCGAGCAGTACGAGGCCAAGAAGAGCGCTAGGACCGAGGGCCAGGCGCGCATCGCCCGTCCGGGCAGCGATGCCACGCTGATTACCTATGGTCCAAGCGTTTCCACCGCATTGGAAGCTGCCAAGTTGGCAGCCGAGGAAGGCATCAGCCTGGAAGTTCTCGACATCCGGAGCATTGTGCCCTTCGATGACGAGACCGTCTGCGCATCGGTGCGCAAGACCGGACGCGCTATCGTGGTTGCCGAAGCCCAGGGCTTCGCCTCGGTAGCCAGTGAAATCGTGGCCCGGGTGCAGGAGCGCTGCTTCCACTCGTTGGCCGCTCCAGTGCTTCGCGTGACCGGATTCGACATTCCATACCCGGCCCCAACGCTGGAAAAGTTCCATCTTCCAAGCGCCGAACGCATTCTCGACGCGGTTGACCAGCTTCAGTGGGAGGCGTAAATGAGCATCAAGACTTTTCTCTTGCCAGACCTTGGCGAAGGCCTGACCGAAGCCGAGCTGGTGCGCTGGATGGTTGCCGCCGGTGACGTTGTCGCAGTTGACCAGCCCATAGCGGAGGTGGAAACCGCGAAGTCGCTGGTGGAGATCCCTTGCCCGTTTGAAGGCGTAGTCTCGACCCTGCATGGGGACGCTGGCCAGATGATGCTGGTGGATGAGCCTTTCATCTCCGTGAACACCGGCGGCGAAGAAGCTGAAGTGCCTGAAGCCGAACGTGCGCAGTCTTACCGCGAGGAAGAGCGTGCTGGCACCCAGGTACCTGCCGAAGAATCAGCAGAAGCCGATGAGGGTAGCGGCAACGTGCTCATTGGCTACGGCACTTCCTCTGCCCAGCGCAAGACCAGCCGTCGGCGCAAGCCGCGCGGCGGGGTAGCCGCGCCAGCGGCACAGGCACCGGCCGAAGCGGCCCGCGTGATCAACCCGCTGGTACGCAAACTGGCGCGGGATAACGCCTTGGATATCACAACGGTTCGAGGCTCTGGTCCAGAGGGGCTGATTCTGCGCACCGACGTGGAAGCCGCCTTGTCGGCTGATGCGGGGCTGCCTGCAGCTGCGGCGGCCGCTGCCCCGGCAGCACCGACCCCGGCTTCCGCAGCCGCGGTGCCCGCTGCACCAGCCCAGGCTGGCGAGGCGGATTCGAAGACCGGCCTGCCGGTCGCATCTTCCCAGGTGCTCTCGGGCGTGCGCAAGACCATCGCCACCGCGATGAGCACTTCGCGCCGCGAGATCCCCGAGGCTACCGTGTGGGTGGATGTCGATGTCACCAAGCTGCTGAAGCTGCGATCGAAGATCAAGGAAGCCGAAGGCCAAGCTCCAAGCGTCATGGCACTGATCTCCCGTTTCGCGGTGGCCGGCTTGCGGCGCTTCCCTGAACTGAACAGCCGCATTGAGGCTGAAGCTGATGGGGGCTTGCGCCATACCCTCTTCGAGGGCGTGAACCTCGGGTTCGCAGCCCAGACCGATCGCGGCCTGGTTGTGCCAAATGTGCGCAACGCCCACAAGCTGAACGCCAAGGAACTGTCAGCCGAGTTCGCTCGACTGGCTACGGTGGCCCGCGAGGGCAAGGCCGGTGTCGCCGACCTGTCCGGCAGCACCTTCACCATCAACAACTACGGCGTGTTCGATGTTGATGGCTCCGCGGCCATCATCAACTATCCGGAAGCGGCCATTCTGGGGCTGGGACGCATCATCGAGAAGCCGTGGGTGGTCAATGGCAAGATCAAGGTCCGTTCCATCTGCGAGATGACACTGAGCTTTGACCACCGGGTCTGCGATGGCGGAACCGCTGCCGGCTTCATGCGCTATGTTGCCGACGCGATGACGGATCCAAAGACTGCGCTGGCTTCGCTCTAGCGCCTACTGTGCGCAGTGCTCGCTCTCAAGAGTGATCTTGATGCCCGTCGAACCTCACGAGGATTGACGGGCATCACCCTTTTTGCTGATATTTCATCTATGTTCGATCATTTATCAGCATGTCAAATATAGGTTGCTAGAATCGAACCAATTATTATTTCTATGCTGGAAATATGTTGGGTTGCTTTCCAGCCGCTTGTGACGCGGGCTAGGCAGCAGGAACAGGGGATTGAGATGTCAACAGCGGGGACCGGAATCAAGAACCGGCCATTCATCTACCTGCTGCTCCTGCTACCGACGGCCATTGTGCTGGGCGCCTACGCCCTGCTCGCCGGCAAACTGCCGGAAATGACCGCCACTCACTGGAGTTCGACCTATCCGGACGGGTTTACCCGCACCGCGGTGTTTGTTCCCGTCTGCATCGGGCTATGCATTCTTGGTGCCATCACCGGAGTGATTTCCTTGGCGCTGCGCAGCAAACCGGCACTGTTCATGGTGCTGCTCTTCGCCGGCGGGTTGCTCTCCTGGAGTGCAGCTGGCGTATTCGTCGGCTCGGCGGTGCCTACAGCGCTCGCCGAGACACCTGAAACCGCAGTGCTGGGCGGCATGATGGTTGTGCTGATTGCCTGCTCGCTGCTGGGCATTGCGCCACTGTGGGTCAGCGGCATCTACCAGCAATACACCAGGCAATCCGTTGAGGCCCGCCAGGCACGAAGTGATGCAGCGCAGGGCATCCAGCGGCCTGTTGCGGCGGGGACACCAGTCATGGCACGGCAAGAATTCAATCAAACGATGGCAGCACCGTGGTGGATGCGGCTGCTATGCCTGGTGGTGTTCGCGGCGCTTTTCATTGCTGTTGCGTTGCCGCTGCTGACCGGTGACAGCCAAGATGGCGACTGGGTGGGCTTCATCGTTGCCATGACCCTGTCGGCCGTGGCGTGCGTATCGATTCTGGGTTTGATCCGGATTCGGGTATCGATCAGCGGTGATCGCTTCCGGGTATCATCAGCGGTCTTGGGGTTCCCGATGCGAACCATCAAAATCGACGAAATTGAATCTGCGACCAGCGAAAAGATCGTTCCCATGATGTGGGGAGGCTGGGGCTGGCGAATCATTCCAGGCGGTTCGGCCATCGTGATGAAAGAACACGAAGGCCTCGTTTTCGAACTCAAGAACAAGAAGCGTTTCGCCGTGACCATCCCGGAATCGCAGCAAGCCGCAGACCTGCTCAATGCCCGCATGGCCTGCGGTAAACAGTAGCGAACAACGTTTCTGGGCCTGCGCCCTACTTATTGAAGGTGCGCATGGGCCCGATAACCACCGAGCGCAGCACCAAGCCGGATACCAGCGAAGCAGCCACGACATGGATGATCCCCAATGCCGCGTAGACCAATTGCAGGAACTCCGGGATCTTCTGGATATGCGGGTGCGGCAGGAGGAACGAGAGCCCGATTACCGCAGCCCAGACAACCAGGCTGCCGGCCCCAACTTTCCTCGACCAGGTGCCCTTTGGCAGTTCATGGCTCAGCGGCTGGATGCGCTGGAGCACTACCGAGGCCAAGACCATCCAGAATCCGGCCACCACGAAACCAGCTGCAATGTCACTTGGACGGTGCCAACCGCAGATCAAAGTGGCCACCCCGGTCACCGTCGCGAACAACCACGCGATCGGCTGGACTACCGGACGCAGTTTCGGTGGTGAAACCAGGTACATCAGTCCCATTGCGGCGGCAGCGGCGGTGGTGTGTCCTGAGGGAAAAGAATTTCCTGTGGTGCCGAAGTTGAAATCCGGGCGGGACAAGATCTCGTGCTTGAGCAATTGCGTGCTGCCCGCTGCGGCTGCGGCCGCGATGACCGCCACGATGGCCCGCAGGAAGCGCCGGTCGCGAATCACGCGATACAGCAGGAAAACTGCCGCAATGATGCCGCAGATTGCCGGCAAGAGATTCAGGAATTCACGGATCGGATTAATCAGGTCCGTCCGGGGCCACCATTGCGACCACGCTATGAATCCAGCCTGATCGGCCCATTGCCCCACACGCTGCTGGACGAAAAATACGTATTCGAGGCAGAACAGCGAAATCAGCAACAGCAGAGCCCACCACCACCTGATATGGTGCGGGCGCGCGGATGCTGGATTGCGAGGCATATCTCTAGGGTGTCATATCCGGCACGGGGAACGGCACAGTTCAGGCATGTAACTATGCCCACCCTCGATAGGCTTAGAGCATGAGTGTTGAACTTCCGCCCCTTGAAGATCTGCTGGCAAATTCCCATGTTGTCCGCTTGCCGATGCGTGTGAAATTCCGTGGTGTCACCCAGCGTGAAGCGCTGCTGATCAACGGGCCGGAAGGTTGGGGCGAGTTCTCTGCATTTACCGAATACGGACCGGCCGAAGCCTCACGGTGGCTAGCCGCCGGAATCGAGGCCGCTTACCAGCCGTTCCCGGAACCGTTGCGCACCAGCATTCCGGTCAACGCCACCTTGCCTGCGGTTGCGGTCAAAGATGTCGGAGCGGTTCTCGAACGCTATGACGCGCCGCACACCATCAAGATCAAGGTGGCAGAAAAAGGCCAGGGGATTGAGCAGGACCTGGCGCGTGTAGCTGAGGCCCGTCGGCTCTACCCGCAAGCAGCGCTGCGCGTGGACGCGAACATGGGATGGGATATTGCCCAGGCGGTCCCCGCCTTGAAGGCCCTGAGCGAGTACGACCTGCAATACGCGGAGCAACCAGTGCCTGGCATTACCGGGCTGGCAGAAGTCCGCGAGCAACTGCGCAACGCCGGCAACCCCTTGAAGATCGCCGCTGATGAAGCGGTGCGGAAGCACACCGACCCCTTGGAAGTCTCGCGGTTGGGCGCCGCAGATCTGATGGTCATCAAGGCCCAACCGCTGGGCGGCATCGGTGCGGTGCTGGAAATTGCCAAGCAAGCGGAACTGGATGTTGTCGTCTCCAGCGCCCTGGATACTTCGGTAGGGCTGGCCCAAGCCGCCGCCTTAGCCAGCGCGCTGCCAGAACTGCCCTATGCCTGCGGCCTTGCGACCGGCACCTTGTTCGCCGAAGACGTATGTGCCGAGCCGTTGCTGGCCACCGCTGGGTACTTGCCGGTGCGTCGCATTGAGCCGGATCACCAGAAATTGGATGGCTTGCGTCCGCAAGAGGCGCGCGTGCGCTGGTGGCTGCAACGCCTGGAGACCTGTTATGCCGAGCTGACTAGGGGATAACCTCAGGCAAGAATCTATTTCCCCGGCGTTAACCTTTGCGTTGCATTTAGAACACTTCCAAGTGAAAACCTCAGTTCGAGTCATTCCCCTGACAATGAGCCACATACTGAGGAAGTGAGCGGATCATGAATCCAACCCGTACCCTTTTGCCAATGCTGGGCCACACCCGCGGCGGTCGTTCTGCAGCTACTTGCCACTTCAAGTGCGCCGACGCCTGCACCAAGCCGGATTGCAACACTTCGTCCAACGGGTACTTCAAGGACATTGCTGACAAATCGCTCTCCCGCCGCGGCATGCTGGGCCTGGGTGCCGTCGGTGCTTCAGCGCTGGTCATCGGCCCGCAGCTTTTCGGTGCAGCCGACGCTACCGCGGCACCACTGGTGCCAATGAAGCCGGGCAAGGGCGGGCACCTTTCATTCGATGCCATTGAGCCGGTGTCGCGTTCGGTGGATACTGTTTCCGTTCCAGAGGGCTACGACTGGAATGCCATCATCCGCTGGGGCGACCCGCTCTTCAAGAACACCGCGGAATTCGATGCTTCCAAGCAGTCCGCCCGCAAGCAGGCCGAGCAGTTCGGCTACAACTGCGACTACCTGGACATCATTGTCGACAAGTACTCGGGACGCACCGGCGTGCTGGTTGCCAACCACGAATACACCAATGAAGACATGATGTTCGACTCGGCTTGGTTCGAAGCGAACCAGGAAGAAGCCCGCAAGATCGCGATGAACGCGCATGGCTTCTCCGTGGTCGAGGTCAAGCGCAAGAAGAATGACAAGAAGTGGAGCTACGTGCAGGGCGGCGAACGCAACCGCCGCATCACCGCCAGTACTGAATTCCGGGTCGATGGTCCAGCCGCAGGCAGCGACCTGCTCAAGACCGGCGCAGATCCAACCGGTACCAAGGTTCTTGGCACCTTGAACAACTGCGCCGGAGGCACCACCCCATGGGGCACCGTACTCTCCGGTGAAGAAAACTTCGACCAGTATTTCCGCGGCAAGGGCACCGCCGAGGAATCCCGCTACGGCATTGGCACCACCGCGACCGACCGCGGCTGGGAAGAAAGCGACCCGCGCTTCGGCCTGCACAACGAAGGCTACGAAAACGAAGCCAACCGTTTCGGCTGGGTAGTCGAAATCGATCCGCAGGACCCTTCGTCCACCCCGGTCAAGCACACCAGCCTGGGCCGTTTCAAGCACGAGGGCGCCAACGTTCGCATTGCCAAGAACGGCAAGGCTGTTGCCTACTCCGGCGATGACTCGCGCTTCGAGTACCTGTACAAGTTCGTCTCGAAAAACACTTTCTCCAAGCACGATCGCAAGCACAATATGGGCTTGCTCTCCGAAGGCGACCTGTACGTTGCCAAGTTCGCCGGCAACTCTCCAGCTAGCGAGATCGACGGCAGCGGCGCAGTTCCGTCTGATGGTGCTTTCGACGGCATGGGAACCTGGCTGCCACTGGTGAAGAACGGCGAATCCAAGGTGGAGGGCATGGGCATCGACGAGGTGCTGGTCTACACCCGCCAAGCAGCTGACAAGGTCGGCGCCACCAAGCTGGACCGTCCCGAAGATGTTGAGCCAAGCCCGGTATCCGGCAAGGTCTATGTGGCACTGACCAACAACACCGACCGCGGCAAGGACGGCAAGGAAGGCGCAACCGAGGTCAGCCCACGGGTACGCAACCGCGACGGCCACGTCTTGGAAATCACCGAAGCCGGCAACGACGCCACCGCCGCGAAGTTCACCTGGAACATCTTGCTGGTTGCCGGCGATCCAAATGTGAACGGATCGACCTACTTCTCCGGCTACCCAACGGACAAGGTCTCGCCAATTTCCTGCCCGGATAACCTGGCATTCGATTCCAAGGGCAACCTGTGGATCTCCACCGACGGCGCCCCTGGCACCATCGGCTACTCCGATGCACTGCACAAGGTCACCCTGACCGGCAAGGATCGCGGCCGTGTCGAGCAGTTCCTGGCCGTGCCAACCGGCGCAGAGACCTGCGGCCCGCTGATCCATGACAAGGACAACTCGGTCTTCGTCGCGGTGCAGCACCCGGGTGAAGGCGGCAGTTTCGCCAGCCCTACCTCGCTGTTCCCGGACTTCGTGAAGAACGCAGGAGGAGCCGGCAAGGGCGAGTTCTACGGCCCGCGCCCATCGGTCGTCCAGGTCTTCAAGCAAGATGCGAAGCCGGGCAAAGGAAACGGTAAGGGCAAGGGACACGACAAGGGCAAGGGTCACGACAAATAAGTCGGACTAGCCTGCAGTGCAAGGGCGTCGGCAGGATCCTCTCCGGGATCCGGCCGGCGCCCTTTGCCGTTCCAAGTCGGTTGACCGGCACGTCAAGGCATAGACTTGGATCATTGCCTTCAGCTTTGGAATCTAAGGAGTCATGCGGCGTGGGAATGCAGCAACCTGGCGAGCAACGCGCCATCACTACAGCTCGCCATGTGCTCTCCGCCCTGATCAGTGCCGGGATCAGGGATCTGGTGATTTCTCCCGGTTCGCGCAGCGCGCCCTTGGCCTATGCTGCAGCCGAGGCAGAAGCCGCCGGGATCCTGGATATCCATGTGCGCATCGACGAACGCTCCGCGGCCTTCATGGCACTGGGCCTCGCCCAAAGCACCATGCGGCCGGTAGCCCTCGCCGCCACCAGCGGCTCGGCCATCGGGCAGATGCTGCCTGCAGTAATGGAAGCCAACCACACCGCGACACCACTTCTGGTCCTTTCTGCCGACCGTCCCGATGAATTGCACGGCACCGGTGCCAGCCAGAGCACGCGCCAGAAAACCCTCTTTGGCGAGCACGTTCGCCTGGCCGCCAATGTCCCCGCTGGGGCAGATCCGCAACACGAGGTCCAACGCGCATTACTGGCCTTGGCCGGTGACCAGCACACTGCCGCAGGTCCGGTCCAATTGAATCTGCAGTTCCGGGATCCGCTCACCCCTGCACAGGACGAGAGGATCGAGAGCCAAAGCTGGACGGCAGTTGAGCCGGGGCAGTGGAAGGCACACGACCAGCTGGACAGAGCGAGCTTGCCGGTCCAGCAGCTGGAGCCACGCCGGAGTGTTGTCATTGCCGGGCATGGCGCCGGAGAAGAGGCGCAACGTTTCGCCCAGGCTTTGGGGCTGCCATTATTTGCCGAACCATCTTCTAACGCACGCTTCTCGGCCAACGCCATTGGCCACTACCGTCCCCTGATCGCGGCAGGCCTGGACCGCATTGAAAGCGTGGTGCTCTTTGGCCGTCCGACATTGAGCCGCCCGGTGGGCCAGCTCCTGGCCAACCCAGCGATCGATTCGGTGATTTGGCAGCCTGCGCCAGCGGCCTGGTATGAAGCGGGACGGCGCCGCGAGACCCCGGTCAGCTCGTGGAGCGAATTGCAGGAGTTCGCCGGAACCGGTGCAAAGGGGTGGCTGGAAGCGTGGCAGCAGCTTGATGCCCAAGCTTTGGAAGTACGGCAACGCCTAAGCCGCGAATCGCTGATTAACGGGGTAGATGTTGCCGAAGCTATTTGGGATCACGCCCCGGAAGTCCTGCTGCTGGGTTCATCCAACATCGTTCGCGACTTCGACCTGGCGGCCCGACCGGCATCCGAACCAACTATGACCGTGCACGCCAACCGCGGTCTTGCCGGAATCGATGGGACCATTGCCACCGCCCTGGGCCTGGCCCGGGGAAGCAAAAAGCGGACGCTTGCGGTGATGGGAGATATTACCTTCGCCCATGACGCCAGCTCGCTGTCCTGGACCCCCGGCGAAGAGCAGCCAATGGTGGATATCGTGGTCTACAACGACGGGGGAGGAGCAATCTTCTCCACCCTGGAGCATGGTGCCGTGGATGCCTCGGGCCGGTACGCCAATGCGGTGGAACGGCTCTTTGCCACACCGCAGCAGCTGAGCCTGCCTGCGCTCGCCGAAGCCTATGGCTGGCATTACGCCAGGGCCGCAAGCAAGGAAGAGCTCAGCGCCGTCTTGGCTTCAACGCAGCCGGCGAACCTGCGCCTGATTGAAGTGCCTGCGTCGCGGAGCAGCCTGCGCGCCGAGAACCTTGAATTAAATCAACAGGTCGGGCAGCTAGCCTGGCCAGAGCTGTAGGGAAAAAGAAATTCCCCTGCGTCGACCATCGGCAACGAGGGGCAACGCAGGGGAATTTTTGCAGTTGAACTCAGATATCCACGTGCGTGGGATCGAGCACGCGACGCAGGAAGTCCTGGGTACGTGGCTGCTGCGGATTGCCAATGACATCCACGGCCTTGCCTTCTTCCACCACGACGCCACCGTCCATGAAGAACACGCGGTCAGCAACTTCCTTGGCGAAAGCCATCTCGTGGGTAACCACCAGCATGGTCATGCCCGCTTGGGCCAGATTCTTCATAATGGACAGGACCTCGCCCACGGTCTCCGGATCCAATGCACTGGTTGGCTCATCGAAGAGCATCAGCGTTGGTTCCATGGATAGCGCTCGGGCAATGGCCACGCGCTGCTGCTGGCCACCGGAAAGCTGGTCAGGGTAGCGATCGCCGAAGTCGCCCAGGCCTACACGCTCCAGATTGCGCAACGCGACCTTCTGGGCTTCGGCCTTCTTGCGCTTGAGCACCTTGATGGGGGATATCGTGCAGTTCTCCAGCACGGTCAGGTGCGGGAACAGGTTGAACTGCTGGAAGACCATGCCTACCTGCTGGCGCATCTTGTCCAGGTTCACATCGGGATCGGTGACGTTGAAGCCACCGACCATAATGGTTCCTCCGTTTGGCTGCTCCAGCAAATTCACGCAACGAAGCAGGGTGGACTTGCCTGAACCGGATGGGCCGATGAGGCAGACAACCTCGCCCGGAGCAACATTCAAGTCAATGCCCTTGAGCACTTCGTTGCTACCGTAGGACTTGCGCAGTCCGGTGATTTCCACGCCCGAAGCATGGACTGAAAGTTCATTGGTGTCAGTCGACATTTTCAAGTCCTATCTATCGCTTGGTCTTGGCGGCGCGGGATTCAAACTTGCGGGCCACCAAGCTCAGCGGGATGGTGATCACCAAGTAGAACAGGCCGGCGACGACCAGCGGGGTGATGCCGGCATCGATTTGCGAGATGCCGTCACGGCCAAACTTGGTCATTTCGTACTGGGCCATCGACGCACCGAGGATGAATGCCAACGAGGTGTCCTTGGTCAGCAAGATGATTTCGTTGGTCATGGGCGGCAAGACGATCTTGAACGCCTGCGGAATCACGATGGTGACCATGGCACGCCACGCTGGCATGCCCAACGAACGTGCAGCTTCGGTCTGTCCCTTTGGCACCGCCTGCAGGCCTGCACGCAGGGTCTCAGCGATGTAGGCTGCCGAGACCAGGCCCAAGGCGCACATGACATTGACCGGCTGCGGCCACTGGGTTCCGAACGCCTGAGGCAAGCCGAAGCCGAAGGCCAATAGGACCAGGATGGCTGGAATACCGCGGAAGAATTCGATAAATGCAGTGGCGAACCAGCGATATGGCGCGAAGGACGCCATTTTCATCAGGGCCAGAAGCAGACCCAGGATGAGGCCGAAGGCGAAGGAGATGATCGTGTAGAAGATCGTGTTCTTCAGACCGACCAAGATCATGCCAGGGAACATCGGTCCCAATTTGTCGAAGGAGAAGAAGGCATAAATGGCCTTGTTCCAATCAACGGCCAAGACCAGTGCGATGATCGCGATGATGAAGATGGCGATTTGAATGGTCTTGCTCATGCGGGCGCGCTGACGTGTAGTCATTGCCATGCTTGATTACCTCTCATAAAGGAAGCGGAAGCTGGACTGCCAACCTGTGGGTGCAGTCCATGCCCCCGCTTGCCTTGGAATCAGTTGATGCTCGAGAATTACTTCTCGCCGAACCACTTCACAGTCAGTTCTTCCATGGTTCCTGCATCGGCCAGCCGCTTGAGGGTGCCATTGACCAGTTCCAAGGTCTTTGGCTGCTCCTGTGGAACTGCAATGCCCAGCTGCTCGCCGGTCTTGAAGTCGGCCACGACGCTGAAGCCGTCCTTATCCTTGATCGCGTAGCCCAATACCGACTGGTTGCCCAGCAATGCATCCACTTGGCCAGCCAGAAGTGCCTGGGTTTGCAAACCGGCATCCTCGAAGCCAACGATGTTGCTCAAGCCCTGTTCCTTGGCGTACTTCTCGCCGGTGGTGGCCTGCTGGACGCCGACCTTCTTGTCCTTGGCGGATTCAAGATCCTTGATTTCAGAACCGTCAGCCGAAATCAGCACCAGATCGTCATCCATATAAGGGGTGGAGAAGTCCATCTTGGCCGAACGCTCTTCGGTGATCGATACCGAGGAGATCGCGATATCGCACTGGGTGCTGAACAGGCCGGATTCAATGGAGTCGAAGCTGGCGTCGATGACGTTCAGATCCAGTTCTGCATCCTTGGCAATCTCGGCAGCGATATCCATATCGAAGCCGACGTTCTTGCCGTCCTTGACGAATTCGAATGGTTCGTAAGGAATGTCTGAGCAAATGGTGAGTTTGCCTTCGTTGAGCGGGAAGGAACCAGCTTCGGCTTCACCTTCGGAACTGGAACCGGAACCGCAGGCGGTGAGAGCCAGCAGTGCAACGGACGTGACGGCAACAGCGGAGGCGAACTTCTTCTTGAGACTACGCATAGGATCAGAACCTACTTTCGGGTTATGCGAGTGGATCAGTGCGTAGCCACAATCATAACCGGGGCAACACTAGGCTGAGATTCACCTCACACATGTCGCGTCGAGGCTAAGTATTATTTATGCTCAGTGCGATCCTAGCGGCCTTGATCCGCTGTGCAGCCTGCGCCTACTCGGCTCCGAGGGCTTGGCGCATGGGGCGCATCTTTGCCCATGATTCGGCTAGTTCATCCTCGGGCACCGAGCCCGGAACAATGCCGCAACCCGCGTACAGGCGCATCAGCTTTTCGTCTTCCAGGATTCCGCCACGCAGCGCGATGCCGAATTCGCCATCGCCACGGCTGTCAACCCAGCCCACGGGGCCGGCATACGGTCCGCGGTCCATGCCTTCCAGCTCGCGCAAGAGCACGCCAGCCTTCTTGGTCGGCGTGCCGCACACTGCAGCGGTCGGATGGAAAATCTCGGCAACATCCAGAGCGGTAGGCAGAACCCCGGCGGCATCGGCGCGCAACTGGGCGCGTACGTCGCTGGCCAAATGCCAAACATTGGGAAGCTGCAGAATAAAAGGTTCTTCCGGCGCGCTCATGCCGTGCGAAATGGGATTCAGGGAAGCCGTGAGCGAATCTATGGCCAGCTGGTGCTCGTTGCGCTGCTTCGGATCTTCAAAGAGGTTGCGGTGTGCGAATCCGGGGTCCTCGGCGCCAGCAGCCGCGCGGTCCAGCGTGCCAGCTAATACGCGGGCCTCGGCCAAGCCGTCGGTAACGCGCACCAGCATCTCCGGGGTAGCGCCTACCAGGCCGTCAACTGAATAGGTCCAGCAATTGCCATAGTGCTCGGTCAGCGCATCGACCACGCGGGCAAGATTGATCGGGGTGGAACTGTGCGCCAACACGTCGCGGGCCAGCACCAGCTTGGAAATTCCGCGTTCCTCGAAGCGGCCCAGCGCCTGATCCACGGCATCAAGATAGGAACCGGCGGTCAGCTGTCCGCTGGTCAGTTCAATGCTGCCCGGTTCGCCCGCCGGCAACGACGCATCGGCCATCGCGGCTTCGGCGCGGGCCAAGGCCTGCTGGTAGGTCAGCCCGTCGAGTTCCTCTGCGCTGCCGGTGATGGTAATCCAGGACTTTTCCTCATCGCGGCCAATCACCAGCTGCGGGATCACCATGCGCGATTCGAAGACGCTGGTGAAGGAGAAGGCAAAAGATCCGAAGGACACCAGGCCGCTGCCGGGGCGGGCGATCGGGTCAATGATCTGTGCCTGTTCGATGATCTGTGCCAGCCAGGCGCGGGCACGTGCAAAGCGCTCTTCGCCGTGGGTGTGCAAGCGGGCCGCAGTGCCAAAGCCAACCAGACCGTGGCCGTTGCGGGTCCAGACCAAGCTTCGGTGACGCAATGAGTCGGCAACTAGTGTTTCGGGGGCATCAAGGTATTCAAAGGTGATGCTGGTGAGAACAGGAGCCGACGGCTGATGAGCGCTGGCGCTAAGAACGGGCGAATCTGCAGACATGATAAGGCTAAGCCTACCGCGCAATGCCGGGGGAAAAGGCTTGCGGGTGTCCGTAGTCACCCCTGTGAGATCGGCCGGGTCTGGTGAGAAGTGCCGGGGGAACCCGGTAAACTCTAAAACGACCTCCTAGGTCGCTGGTACCAGACCGGTATGCCCGGTCTGGCCATGCCAGCAATGTGCAGTGGAAAGCATCGGCTAGAGTGAAGAGATGTTTGCGTGCATCTTGCAGGCAGATTGCCTTCGCATACCGCGATGGCCAACCCGATGAAAGATAAGTAAGCCGTAGAACAGTGACTGATTCGAAGAGCAACTGGACCGCAGCCGGACACGACGTGTCCGACTCGATTGAGCTGAATCCTGAAACCGCTGCATTAGCTGCGGCCATCAATCTTCCCTCGGGCTTCGCTTTGCTGGCCGAGGACCCGGACTTCGGTCCGGCTATTTCCATCGGCATGGCGAAGGTGGAGAAGCTGCTGCGCGACGCGCTGGCCAACTCCGACCCCTTGATCGACGCATCCAGCCGCCACCTCGTTGAGGCCGGAGGCAAGCGAGTGCGTCCCTTGCTGGTGCTGCTGACTTCCCTGCTCGGCGACGGCGTGAATGACGATGTCATCAAGGCCGCCGCCGTCGTGGAACTCACCCACCTGGCAACCCTGTACCACGATGACGTCATGGACTCTGCTCCAATGCGCCGCGGTGCGCCAACAGCTCACGAGGTGTGGGGCAACTCGGTGGCGATTCTCGCCGGCGACCTGATCTTCGCCCGTGCATCGGTCTTCGGATCCGAGCTGGGCCCAGAAGCAGTCATGTGGCAGTCGCGCACCTTCGAGCGCTTGTGCCTCGGACAGCTGCATGAATCCATCGGTCCGCGCGAGGGCGACGATGCCATCGAGCACCATATCCAGGTAATCAGCGACAAGACCGCGTCGCTGCTCTCCACCTCCGGAGCCTTCGGCGCCCGTTTCGGTGGCGCCCCGCAGTACATTGAGGTACTGCGCGAGTATGGCGAAAAGGTTGGCGTTGCCTTCCAGGTCGCCGATGACGTGATCGACTTGGCATCCACGGAAGCCGACTCGGGCAAGACTCCGGGCACCGATTTGCGTGAAGGCGTGCCGACCTTGCCAATTCTGCTGCTGCGCCAGGCAGCAGCCGAGGGCGACGCGCAAGCGCAGCAGGCTATCGAACTGGTTGATGCGGATCTGGCCACCGATGAAGCACTGGCGGCCGCTGTGGAAGCTGTCACCTCGCACCAGGCAATCCATGATGCATGGAAGGCCGCACGCCAGTGGGCCGATGACGCGATTGCCGTCTTGGCTCCACTGCCCGAGGGCACCGTGAAGCAGGCGCTGATTTCCTTCGCGGATGCGGTTGTTACCCGCGAAGCCTAGGCAAGCTTGAACAGACAAAACCCCGGAAGACTGCAAAGGTCTTCCGGGGTTCTGTTTTGCCCAGGGCGGCTGCCAGATCCCTGCTAGAGCTGGTCGTTGCAGTTCTGCCCGTCGTCGGTCGACGCTTTACTCCCAGGACGATTCTTGCTGGCGGTAAAGAATCTGACGGCGAGAATGACCAGGCCAATGGCCACAAGGGCCGGGATGATGTAGAAAATAATCAGTTCGTAGGTATTCGGGACCAGGGGATTCATGTGTTCATCTTATGAGGGCCCTGTCAGATGCAGTACCGCCTCAATGATGATATTTCTGTAGACCGGGAGCATGGCCGTAGTGCTGAGCGGAAAATGCCTGAGGTCTCCCATAAGTGGCAAGCCGGCCCCGGCAACGAATTCTCGTTCCCGGGGCCCGCTCGCGCCAGCGTCATGCCCTCGTGCTTATCGGACGATGTTCTCCGGGACCAGCGGCTGCGGATGCTCGGGGGAAAAGAGCGCTTGGCGCAGCTGCTGCGCTTTGCTGGCCCGATCCTGGATCGATACCCGGTGGCGCAGCTGCCGATAGAGCTCGTCATCGGCGTAGCGCGGGAAAACGTGCTGATGGTAATGCCAAACATGCTGATTGCCCGCAGGCTCATTGTGCTGCCGCGTGCTCGTGCCCTCGGGATTCCAGGCGAGCTTCATCGCCAGGGCAACGCGCTTGGTCTCCCGCATGATCGCGGCGCCGGTCTGCTCATCCAGATCGTAGAGCGCTTCCAGATGCGCGGTCGGAATGATCATCACGTGCCCGCCGTAATTACCGAACCCATCACAAGCCATGATTGCTGCCACCAGATCTGTCTGGTAGATCAGATCCGTGGGCGCGCACAAGTTGTCCTGGCTGAAAGGCTGGTCGTTGACCAGCTCGCAGAAGGGACACTGGTAGTTGGCTGGTTCATGGGAACGGTGGAGCACTAGTCCTCCAATTCGGCGGCCAGCTCTTCAAACACCCAGGTGTACATGTCCAGGGTGAATTCGCTGAAGGTGCCTTCCTCGCTGGTCCATTTTCCCTTGGCATTGCTGCGGCGGTAGACGATTGGATCCGGAACATCGAGCTGGGATGCCTTGAAGCCCCACACGAACTTCTCTTCCTCATCTTCCAGGAACAGGAGGTAGCCGTCTTCGATTTCCAGTTCTTCAGGGTCGAAGAAGTAGTGGTAGGCCTCCATGAAATCCTCATTGTTGCCCAGAGCACGATAGAACTCTTCAAGGACAAATGGAATTGAGACCTCTGACTGCGCCAGCCCTTCGCGCAATTCTTCGGCGCTCAAGCCATCGGCTTCGTTCCACTGGTCTTCCAAGTACTTGGGAACCAGGGAACAGAACTTCTCTAGAAACATGTCTGCCATGTCTTTATCCTATCGAGATTAGCCCAGCTCAAGGGCACTCAACGCGATCCAGAGCTGGACTCGGTCGCTAGTCACATTCGGGTCGTAGCCCGAGAGATCTGAAATTTGCTGGATCCGGTAGCGCACTGTGTTGCGATGCAGGCCCAAGGACTCGGCCACGGCCCCCACCGAGCCATCGCGGTTGAGGTATTCACGCAAGGTCAGCAATAGGTCAGAATCGTGGGAGGCGTCGAATTCCTGCAGCGGGCCCAGGGCTTCGATGGCCAAATCCTGCAGCGGAACATCGTGGGCGGCGAGCAGGAGCGAGGTGAGAGAAAGCTTGGTGGGTTCGTTGACCCGCTCTCCGTGGCGCAGGGACTCCAGGGCCTCGAAGTAGCTCCAGCGGATGCCGGTGGTATTCGGGTAGCGCCCGCCGTAGCCCACCCGAGCCGGAAGGCCGGCAGCGAGCAGATACTCGTCGAGGTGCTTGATGGACAGCTGCAGCTTGCTGTGCGCGACAATGATCGCCAGGCGGCCATCTATGATGGCTGAGACCTGCGAGGACAGATCGGCGGGCAGCGGCAGGGTTTGCAAGCGCTCGACCTGTGCTGGAGCCTGCACCAGGATGACCGAGTGCTCACGCTGGGTATTCAAGCCGAGTGCCCCCAGCCGGCCAGCGGCATCGGCGCCAACCAGGGCTCCAGTGGCGAGGTCCTCCAGCACCTGGCCGTTGGCCTGGCGCTGCGAGGCGCGCAGACGGGATTTATTAGCCAGTTCCAGCCCGATCAGCGACTGCGCGTAATCGACCACTGGATGGTGGACATAGGGTTCTGCAATATGCAGGGTGCACTTATCACGCAGACCCGTGGCCACCGGTCGTTCATTCCAGGAACGTGCAGGATCATAGTCCCCGCTGATCACTTCGCCGTGCAGGGTCAGCGCTACCTGGGTGCCGAGCATTCGCTCGAGTTCCTCGAGCATGCTGTCCAGATCCGAGGAAAGCAGTGTCTGGGCCAGCTTCTGGTGGGATTTCAGCAGGCTTTCAACACGCTTGAGGTGGTCGGAATTCAGTGCTTCGGCGATCAGCCGGGTAATTGCGGCAAAGGGTATCTGATAGGGCACCTCGAAGACCGGAAGCCCTACTTCGCGGGCCGCTTCAACCGTCGCTTGCGGGACTGAGGCGTGTTCCAGGCCTGTGCCGAAACCCAGGGCTACGGCATCGTTGGCCGCAAGGACTTTGACGAACTGCCGCTGTGCGGCCTTGGTCTTCTGGCGCACCCCGGTGGTCAACACGATTTCTCGCCCGGTGAGGAACTGCGACGGGTCAAGCAGCTCGGTCACCGCACCCCAGGTGATGACCATGCCATCGCGATGAGTGTGTTCAGTCAGCGGTCGAAGGTCGAGCTCGTCATGTTCCAGAAGACCGCGTAAACTAATTGCCATGTAGCCATTCTAGAGGGATGGCGAAAAGTTCCCGATTCAGCAAATTGCTCAAAATATGGACACGCGACCTCGAAAAATGACCACAATGTGAAAATTTTGCAGTAGCTTAGACACATGAGCACTCCATCTTCATCACAGGGCGCTCCACTCGCAACCGAGAAGCGTGAAACTTTCAGCTCCCGAAAGTTGTTCATCCTTTCAGCGATTGGTTCGGCCGTTGGTCTGGGAAACATCTGGCGTTTCCCTTACGTCGCCTACGAAAACGGCGGCGGCGCATTCTTGATCCCATATCTGGTCGCAATTCTCTGCGCCGGCATTCCGTTGCTGTTCCTCGACTACTCCATCGGCCACCGCTACCGCGGCTCTGCTCCGCTGGC